>Ga0265798_10000044_pt1 | contig 282796 bp, 289 predicted proteins | sample P3T30metagenome_FD_192430 | JGI IMG/M metagenome (GOLD analysis project Ga0265798, IMG submission 192430) | Plant litter microbial communities from East Loma Ridge, Irvine, California - P3 T30 | ecosystem: Environmental > Terrestrial > Plant litter > Unclassified | place: USA: California...
CGCAACGGGAGACGGCCAGGCATTTGACCGGTTGCTTTCCGACGCAGCAGACCTGGCTGGCGCCACTCCGCCAGCATGCCCGGCCGATGCAAAAAATACGCTACCGTTCATTGACCGGATTGTGCTCCGAGGAAAGCAAGTCGCTTTCCCCGTATGTCACGACACGGCTATTTCCTTGCGTGAGCGCATGGACCGACTGGCCCGACGTGTCCACGAACGGTAAGCCTCGCGCTCAGAGCCGCTGAACAGCGGCCCAAGCCATATCGGGCGTCACAGGCATCACGCCGACGTACAGCGCTCGAAAGCGACTTGTCCACGCAGCAAAAAACGCCTCCTTTACGAGCGGGTGTTCCTTAGGAGCTGCAACTCTTGCGTGACTCGCTTGCGAGCGCGCAGTGCGACCCTTTGGACCTGCGTTTTCGTGCCGCGTTGCACCTGGGCCTCGGACAGTGCTACCCGATAGCACTTATGTTCCCGAAGCTCCGCTTCTGCCAGACCGGTCTGCGACATCAACCGCCGCAGTACTCGGGCTTCATTGCTGTTTGGTGCGTGCGGCCCAGCCGGCACCGGCAGCAAGTCGCCTCCTACCCCGCTTGGGTCATCCCAATCAGCACTTCGCTCCCACCGACGACGTTTAACCGCGCGTATCTCACTACGTGACGCCATATATGTCCTCTTTCTCTACGATGCGGCTGGTCAGCCGCTATGGGCCATTGCTGGCTCGACTACAGGGGGCGCATCAGGCACCTTGCTGGCCGCGGCCGTTGCTCGCGACGCGACTTCTTCACTATATGCCGCAGCGAATGCCTCAGCCAAGTCTTTGAGGTTGCGCGGGGTCAGGTGGTCCGCCAGCGCAGCTACCAAGCCATTAGCGAACTCCCGCGAGTCCACGTCATTGGCAGAGACCCCGGTTGCGGCCAAAGCTTCGCTACGCACGTAGCCAGCGCCTGCGCCTGCGTCAGAGAGCTCGCGCTGCAAGCGCCAACGCACATGGACGCTTCGCGCCACGGTTACGGCTTGCTCTTTAGACGGCACCCAACTGATTTCGGGATGTTCGGCCATAAGGGCGGCCAGCGATTGTGGTTGCATGCGAAAAACTCCTCGGTATCTGATGTTTCCGTATGGAAAAACAGTTTTAGATGTGCTAAAATGTGCCTTGACACATTCGATATTTGAGATTCGCTCAGCTCCTCTCCAATCGCGAGAGTGTGAGCAAGCATCCTTGAAAGCACGGCCGGTATGACGTTAATAGTATCACATTTTACATTCTGCCGCTCTACGATTTTAAGGGTTTCTCTGTCTAAAATGGGGCTATCCCGCCCTTTCACTGAATCGAGCACACTATGACATCCAAAAAAACCTTCCTGCAGACGCTGCCACTCATGGCTGTGCTGCTCACGGCGCTCACGGCTTGCGGTGGCGGCGACACCGTTGACCCGGGCGTTCAAACTGCCCAGGCTGACTTCAACGCCGCGACCGCACCACAACCGGGCCAGCCAGGCGCTGCCATTCCAGCACCAGAATTGCAGGCCGATGCTGCGGACGTGGCCGCAGCTGCCGCTGAGGCAGCAAACGCTGCAGCAACGGCCGCGGCCGCAGCTGCCATTGCGATGCCCGCTCCTGTTATGCCGGTACCAGGTGTTGTCGACGCGACCGCCAACGCCGCAGCCAATGCTGTAACGCCGGCGCCGGACTGTGCGGCCGAAGGCTGCAGTGGCCTTCGCATCATCGACGGCAACGCCGAAGCGTACCGGGCCGATGCCCAAGTACGCGAAAATCGCGAACAAGCTCGCGCCTACTAAGCACGGCCAGCAAAACAAAGCGCCACATATCCGAGGGGACATGTGGCGCTTTTTCAATCATGCCGGCGAACCGGGTTGATGCCGATTACTTAGCGGGGTCGACCCAGTCAACCTCGTATTCGGAGTTTGCCTCGTTGTAGCTGTAATTGCCGGCGATATCGAGTGCATGGTCTTCGGCTTCAGCACAGGTGCGTCCTTTGACAGGGAAGTCAGCGAAGCCGTAGCCAGTACGGCATACGTGCACACTCCATTCCTGTTCAGGCAGGTTGAAAACAATACGAGTGCCGTCGGCAAGCACGACTGTGGTGAAGTCCTCGACAACGGCGTTATCGAATTCCTTGCCGAGGAAGCCATAGCTTGCTCCAGCCAACTCGTGGTCTTCGTCTACTGCCAGGTCCAGCCGCAGAATTGGCTGATACTGCCCTGCTTCCGTCCCCAGTGCCTCGTGGGCGCAGGAGTTCACGTTCCAGATGCGGTCGCGGAACTCCACAGTGGCCGTGGTGTTGAGCGCAATGAACAGCGCACGCAGAGCATGCTTGTTCAGGTCACGTCCTTCCGTTGCAACACCGGGTGCAGGAGCCTCGGCAGGTGCCTGAAACTTCGCTTGCAGTACCTGCCAGTTCTTCTGCCCCAGGCCACTCGCGAGAGCTTCGAGCATCTTGGTGTGCTTCACCTCGATACCCTCTGCCTTCAGCGCGTTGGCGGTCGCTTTCGCAAAAGCCTTGAACCCAGGCTCAGTGGCCGCGTCCAGGTCTTGCAGCTTCACGTTGCCGGCGTGATGTACCGAAAGCAGACCGCGCAGTTCATAGAACGTTGCTGCGCCGATTTCGACCAGGCTGGATGCCTTGGTGTGTACTTCGCCGTTGTTGGCGTAGTATCCACCGTCTTCGCGCTCTTCATCGCCTTCGCCGTAATAGCTGGCGGCTGCGTGCTCGAGCACTTCGTCCGCTTGCGTGTCCGAATTCGCTGCGACCAAAATCCGAACGTTGTTGGAGTATTCACCGATGGTGACGTTCAGGGTGCCGAGGAAATACTTGATGTTGGTTGCCATAATGTGATGCGCCTTTCCGGTTGGTTGACCGGGGAGCCGCAATATCCTTTCGGTGCAGATGCCTGCCTTGTCTGCCATGGGCTCCCCGTTGCCGGGAGAGTCATCCAGGCTTTAATTTGTCCTTGTTGCAGTCGACTTTTCCGTGCCGGGTAGGCGCAGGCGGAGGGTGTCGAACCGGGCCCTTAGTCATTATAGCGACCCGCCCGATACGTTCAGAAAAGACAAAAGCCGGCACGTAGCCGGCTTTGTGAATGGAGAAAACATCATGCAGCGGCTAGACCAGGTCCTGATGCGTCTTGCGCGTTCGCGCGCCTACCTCCGGCCGGCACGTCAGGAGATGGCCGCGAGCTTTCGACCGAACTCCGGCAGGTGAGCCTCGTTTTCACGTTCCATGTGCCGCAACACGTTTTTGAAATCTTCGACAGAACCGCCTTTTACCTGGCTGAGAAGGTGTTGCGGCACTAACAGGAGTGCCTGCTCTTGCAGGTCCCCCAATCCTTCATTGGCTTGCTGCAGTTCTCGCTCAAGCTGGGCCCTGCGTTGAGCCAACGCGATGAGCCTGTCTTCTGGGCTTGTATTCTCGTACATTTTTGTCCTTTGCTAAAATATAGGCCGGGCGGCTCCTCAGCTCTATATAGCCATGGGTAGTCGCGCGCGCCCCTTTGTTAGTGGACGTGCAGGCTAAATGTTGGCAATATAGAATGTAGGGTGTTCGCACTTCGACCTACTTTAAAATCGTAATCGTTTTGACTAAAAAGACTAAAAAACCAGTTATCTCGGCTCGCACTCGGCTTTGGGCACTTGACCTAGCGGCATTTGCGGTTATGGTGGTCGTTGCTCAACGACCGGACGGGGTGGCGATTGCCTGCAGCGCGCTTATTGTGATACCTGCCCTGGTCCTGGGTCACAAGATGCTGAATAAGCCCGAACATCCTCGGGCGCCGCCTCCAGGCGGGTCGCCTGTGCGCTCCGCTTCGACTCGAAAAGTCGAGCCGGTTGCTGAGAGTAAGCGCGACTCTAAGAACTGGCTGCGAGAAAATTCCTAAATCAATGCGCTCGTGGAGCAACGAAAAAGAGCCCGCGGGCTCTTTTTCATTCCGGTTACTGGTGTGCCCCGACTAACGTTGCGCTTAACCTCCTGCACTGTCTTTAGGAGCTTCGTACGTCCAGTAATGCGTATCGTTGTCGAATATCACTTTCTTAAAACCGAGCTTCCATGCTGAGTCAAGAATTTCGCCACGGGTGATTGCTTGGTAGATGAGGGGGCGACTCCATAGGATGTACGTGAGGCGCAATGTTGTGACGTCCTTACCCTCACCTTTGACCTCTACGTCAAGCCCACTTTTCCAAAAAATAGGGCCCAGTCCCTCAACGAATTTTTGACGTTGTTTCTTTGTTATGAGCGTGACTGTCTCTTGTACAGCCTTGTCCCACCCAGCACGGCGGCGTGAAACTTCCTTACGAAGAGCCGCCGCTGCTGCGTACTCGGGGTCACCTGTTCCAATTCGGGCTAAGAGCTCTTGGGCGCGTTCAACCTCTGGGAATGTAGTTCTCGAGTCGTCCTTATCTGTAAGCCACGCCGAAAAGTCACGTTGCAGCAGGAGCCAAGCTTCGGCCGAAGACATTGGGCCATGGGGCTCGGCTTTAGTTTGTTGGGGACTGGCCACCGGGGCAGAGGACTCTTGAGCTCTAGCCGCTTCCGTTGCGGGCACTTGCTGCGGCTGACCGTTCGAGGCATCCGAGTGGCTACCCATCGTCGCAATCTGCGCAACGGCTACCATTATCACAGCCAATATGCCCATTCCCTTGTGCCAAGCATCTTCGTGGGGGAGCTTGAATTCAGCCGGCTCTTTGTAGTTGTGGAGTGCGCCGCGTAGCATGCCACACTCGGTACATGCCCACTTACTCTTCTGGAGCGCAAAGTCAAAAATCCAAACTGGAATCCAGAAGCCGTACGTTAGGCACGTGAGCAAAATGTGAACTGCGATGCGAGCACCTCCCAGCCGAGGCCGGACGTGCTCTGTTTCGCCGCAATGCTTACAGCGGTACTTGCTGTATTCCGCAATTGTCCAGAATCGTTCGATGAGGTCTTGATACATGTGGAAGGTTGTGTTGAAAGAAGGTATTGCCTGTAGCGACACGCCCTGAACGGTACTCAGCGCCTTACCTGCTAAGAGGCATTCCATTCTAGGTGAGCACCCAGAAGCAGCGCTAAAGCCTGGTCGCGAAGGTAACCGAACTACTCGTGGAATCAGGGCAATTTGAACTTCCTCGCGAATGTGCCGCCGTAACGGAAGTGCTTCAGGTACCCCTTGATGAGCACAACCATGTATGAGCGCGCACGGGCTCGAGAGAAGCTCCTGCCCAACGTCGCCCTCTGTACGCGATTCGACGCTCCGCTGCCTCGGCTTATGGCCGGTCCACGGCCGAGGTTGCGGAGCGGTGCTCCACGTCACTCGAATTCGTAACTGGACACATCACCCTTTGAGGGCGCTGGCACCCCGACGCGCCCACGTACAGCCCCGAAAGAAGGAGAGAACCGCCCGCATGTATTAAATCGTCCGCTATACGCGGCACTCCCTAACTTCGTGATAGCTATGATTGTGCTGCGCCGCCTCGTGTCGTTTCTGTTGACTCTTGTTCCTTCGCGTCTCACAGGTCGTACCGCTCCCGAAGCGCGTCGGCTTGTTCGCACACACTTTGACCGCAATCCGACCGTGCTTGATGCCCAGTGGGGAGGGACCTTGAAGGTCATACTATGGGGAGGCCTGCACCCTTCTCTATTTGCGTGCGCTCTCGGAGCGCTCTGCTTGATTCTGGCTGTCGATGGAGTCCTTGCGTTAGAGGCCCTTGCCTCGACGACGTTTTGGCCTGACACGCTGCCTAAGGCATTACCCGAAAAATTTGACTTTACAACATTTTTCGCCACTGTTTTTTCGGCGCAGGCCACCATTGCAGCGGTAGCGTATCCAATTGTAATTAGTTTCATCGCGGTAATTTTGCAACGGCGCTCTACCGCCAAAGCAACGCTAGAGGTCTATGTCCTCGATTCAGGGATTCTCCCCGCAGGATTTAGTGCCATAGCACTTCTGGCAATCATGAGTGTCGAATATTTCGGGACTGTGTTTATTCCGAAGGAATTCGTAGGTGTTGCCATGCTGTTCAATGCTTTATGGCTCGTTACAAATATATTTTTGACAGGCTACTTCTTGGTTCGGACGCTTAGATTCATTCAGGACGAAGAAGGTTTTCAAGCTTTCAAGCGCATCGCGGTTACTGTAGTGCTCAAAGCTGAGATTGCTCATACGTTGAAACGTCGACAAATACCCCGAGCAACCTCAACCACGGCGGCTTGGCTTGGAGTGACGGGGAAGCCTCCGGCGCTTCCGGTAGTTAGATTTTTTACCATTGGGCGCGGGACTCCGGCTGTACTGCGAAAATTCTCTGCACGACAGGTTCTGAATGACGTGCATCTCAATCTATTGGCATGGGTCGCGAGGCGATGGCTTGAAAGAGCAATGTCTTCGATGTCCGGTATTCCAATTCTCGAGTTTCCGAATACTGCAGAACTACCGAAGCCGGGAGTGATTCCTCTTTGTTTGATAGACAACGGGCCGGCACTGACCTTTACCGAAAAACTTGCGATAACGGTCGCTTTCGATTACCGAAAACCACGCTCTCGTGTAGTTTCCCGGACAACGGCCACCATGCTTGCAGAGCTTTCGACAGAAATTCAAGCCCTTGCCCAACAACGACGCTACACCGCTAGCGTTGAAGCGTTCAGGGCTCTGCTTCAGCTACATGCCACGCTAATTCGTGCCTGTTCCGGTTCGGAGAATCAACCCGTCTCGCGTACAGCAGGACTTGAGCTTGAGTTCTGGCAGGACAGCTCGGCCGGCTTGGCCTCCGAATGGCTCGAATGCTATCGTCCTATTGTCGTACTTGCGGTAAGGCTGTTGCCGGAGGACTCCTCCCTATTCGAGCAACTCGCATACTTCGCCAATAGGTTGGTTAGCTCATCAGGCAATCAGTCCTACAAAACTTCAATGCAGGCATTGCAGATTCCCTGGCTTCTTACGTCTCAGCTTGGGCTCTGGTGGGCAGACCGCATCAGCTCCGGGGGCTCCTTGCCGGGGCCCGCGGCAGGTCGCTTAGCACAACCCTATGCCAAAGTGTACGAATCGGCCATTGTTGAATTTATGGGCGGCTGGAATTCCTTTGTCTTCACCATACTGGATACTACTCATTCAGACGAAGTGCAATGGCAGTCACATTGTGCGCGAGCCCTAACGTACGCGACGCACATCGAGGACTCTGCGAACTTGGTCTTAGACGCTGTGTCTCGAGGTGATACAGTAGCGGCAACGTGGTTCGGTGACCAATTCATAAAGTGGCGTGGAAGTCGCCAATATGAGCTTGACACGCGTAGCCTGGACATTGAACTAGGCTACGGCGCAGTGAGGCTTTCGCTTGCAGAACAAGATTGGAGCGCGGCACAAGACACGTTATTAAAAATTTTCGGTCAACGAGTATCGATATCGGAGGCAGGCGATGCCCTCGCGTATGCCATTCACAAGTATTGGGAATCACTCCGAATAGTTCTGTGCGCAATGCTATTGGGCTCCGAGAATAAACCCACTTCAGCGCTGTCTGGTAGTGTTGCGGCCAAACTGCTGCACAGTAGACCGGACTGCGAAGGTGGTGACGTCCTAGCGGATAGCTTCACAAACGCGAGTGAATTTATGGCAGCTGTTCTGGACACCTGCTTTGGAGATGTCAAGGTATCCGCTAGACTGAACAAATTCCGTGAAAGCGCAGATAGGACTCCAGCTGAGCCAATCGTCAAAGGACGGGTATATAGCAGAACGTACGCCTATGCCGATATTACGACAATGTACAGTGCTTACGCTACTCTTGCGCTCACTTTTGATAGTGACTACCGCCAACGCAGCAGCAGCATTAAGCAAGTGGAGGGCTGGTGGCGCGAAATTGACAAACTTGGCGCTGTGGCTAATTTTGCCCACCAGATTCAGAAAGCAATTCGAAAAAAGTCTGCTCGGTTCTGCTTTTGCTCTGCCAACGAATTGCGGACTGCCATCGATGTGCAAGGTGCTCCCGGATGGGCTCTAGTTCAATTACATAGGTTGTGCAAGTCGATTGGAACAGTCGCGCTACATGAACGCAAATTGTGGCTGCGCAGCAGCTTGGTCCCGGTGGGAACATTAGCGGCCATCGCAGCTGGAGTGTCCAAATTAGTCGTCGCGCCCGACATCGTGAGCAAGACGTACCCCAGTATGAGCATTGCGCTAAGTTCAAAACTTGGCGAGAAGTCTTACGCGCCTACCGTAAAAGTCGAGAAAGAAAAGATGCTTGCAGAGGTGGGTGAGTTCGAAAAAGATTGGCTGTGGTGTGAGGTTGCAAAGTCCGTCCGGGGACTTATCATCGAAAGCAGCGTAGCCGCTACCTTAGCGGGATATCGCATAGTGGGGCATCACCGTGTTGCAATCCCTGCTACGTTGCGAGAAATTGTGGGCCGATGCCAAGAGCTGGGAGTTTCTGCAGACCCGGTGATTTTGTTGCCCCAAGCAGAGCTCTCAGCGTTACTAAGAGCGACTGCTCCCGATGTCAAGCACCTACTGCCCCGAGAGGCGCGGGTACGCCGCGCAAACCCTAACGCGGCCCCGTTTGCTGCTGCGTACGTGAACGATGTTCCCGTCATATCGCTAGAGACGCCTAACGACGACTGGTTCGTTGTTCCTCGCGCAATAATCGCCGAGATTCCGGTTTGCGGTTTGTCGCCGGAATGTCTATTACGGCTAACTTGCCGAGACAACGGTGAGTCTGTTGAGCTAGCGTTTGACTGGGAGTCGCCGCTGTAAGTCTTCGCGCCACCAATATCCGTGTTCCACGCAGCGAATCCGTATAACGTTCTGGCTTAGCCTACCAAGATGGGCCCTCGACACGGGCCGGGTCGTAATTTCATGGTGCAACGTCTCTCCGATTCACTTGGCTCTATACCCGTTATGCCGGCCGTTTCGTGCCGCCACGAACCATCGGAGAACATCATGCCCATCTATATCTTGCGTTCCGGCCCGCATTGCAAAATTGGAATTTCGGACAACGTTCAAAAGCGGCTTACAGCCTACAACACACACAACCCATCCTACGAAGTCGTTCGCGTATTTGAATGTGAGAGGGGTTTGAGTCGCGAAATTGAGTCCGCTGTGCGTCGAGAGTTCGCCGACCGAACGGCCGGTGGCGGTCGCGAATGGTTCACCGTCGAAAGCCGCGAACTTGAACAAGCTGTCGAGCAACGGCTACGGGCGGCAGGCGCTCTGAAAGAAGGGGCCCCCTTAGCTACACCGCCGGGGCACCATGCGGTGCCTCTCCCCTATACGGTCCAGGACCGTCTGGCTGAAATTGCAAACCTGCTCTCTGCAGACAAACACGACAACGCAGCGATTAACCGACTCCAACAAAAAGTCCTGCGCGAATTTTCACAAGCATTCGACTTGGGAACCTTTGAATACGATTTAGGAGATGACGGTGTACGCAAGCTTGGACCAGGAGTTTGCCATGAGCACTGCAGTTTAACCTACAGCGCAATGTCGAGTCTGGAAGAGATTCGGTTTCCGCGGCAAGACCATATCCATAGATTTTATGACGTGGTCCCTACGGCAAGTGGTCACAAGATTGCAGTGTGTCGCGCAATAGTGTCTATGCCGTACTCCAAAGACCTTGCGAGTCCAAGTCTCCTCATTGAAAGCGCCGAATACTCGTCAAAGATTGGCTGGAGCGCTGTCGCACATCCGGAATGGTCCTGGCACTGGCCCGGCAGGACACAACTTTATCTCTTCCAGGCAAAGCTCCCACGTGCAGAATTCGCGCGGCGATGGGCGAATTCTTTCAAGCGTTGGGTTGTCGAAAACGAAAGACGATTACAATCGGTTCGAGCAGCAAACCAAGAATTGTTCAACCGTGCAATCGAAAATATTCGCGGGGATGCATCATTCCCGCTTCACGTCACCACGTTTAGCGAGTTTACCGATTACACCAGTAATCGGTTTCCGTTCACAACTTCGGAAAGCTATGACGACAAGCGACAAGAGAGTCTTTACCTGTTCAACCTGTGGCGTGCAGAACTAGGTCTGCTTCCGGATACTGACCCAGTTCCTGAACAGCGTGCACAAGAAGCTGGGCTTGACGCCAACGACTAACTACTGAGGAGCAGGGTTGTTTCGAGCAGATGCCTCGTTTTGTCGCTGCCGGAGCTCCGCGGCAAAGGCGGCTACGACATGCTCGAGCTCGTAATCGGACAATCGGTCCAGGACTGCGTCGAGCAGGCCTTGCGCGAACGACTGCGCGTCCTGCTCGCAACAGGCGACCCCCTGTTCCGCTAGTTCGTCGTTGCGCCAGGGTCCGTAGCTCCGGAGAACCTTGGACTCCTCAAGGCGCACGATAAAGCGCTCGCCTTCTCGAAGCGGTACAACGACGGCGGGCTTGGGACGCTCCCAAGTTACGTCCTGATGCGCCTCTTGAAACGCTGATAGCGGCAACAGCGTGAGAGGTTTGTCTTCAGCCACACTGTTTTCCAGCGCCGCTTGTTGAAGAACCTCATCTATAACGCGTCGTTGGCGGGCATGCACTTCTGCCCGTGTCGGCAGGTTGCCGTCTGGGCCGTATTTCTTTGCAAAGGCTTTGGCATCTCGCACTTCGGTCGGAGTCAGGTCACGACCGATGGCATCGAAGGACATCGTTTTGGTGCTACGGTTTTTTGGCATGTGGTTAGGCTTCTGGTGCAGGCGAGCCCACGGAGGCCGCTGGCAATATTGGCTGGGTGTTGATGGCAGCATCGCGCTCGGCGTCTTGTCGGGCCTTCTCGGCGCTAAGCGCGGCGATGAGATGCTCCAGGTTCCACGGCGACAGCTGCGGGGCCAGGGCTTGCGTCAGCGCCTCCGCGAAGTCCTTTGAGTCGGCCTCATGTGCGAGTACACCTTTCTCCATCAATTCCTCATCTCGCCAGAGATGATGGCCTAGCGGAACGCAAGTGTCTTGGAACTGCAGCACAAGGCGTGCGCCCGTGCGAATGGATAGCACCGATGCAGGAGCAGCCGGTCGCCAGGTCAACTGCGGATGGGCGTCGTGAAATGCTTTGAGCGGGAGCAGCGGAGGGAGTCGCCGGCCAGCGCGCACAGGCTGAGGCCGCGGCCGGCTTAGCCACGAAGGTGGCTTCGGCATTGACTTAACGCCGAGTGCCTCGTACTTGGCGTTGAACGCATCGACTAGCACGCGCTCGTCGGGAGTGAGCTTCCTGCCCTCTCCTTTAAACCGGTCTTGAATACGAGACATAGGATGCTCCTTGCGTAGGTGTAGGGTGGGCGACAAAGGGGTCCGGACGTTTTTACGCGCTTTGCGAACTGAGCTACCGCTGCGCGAAGCATACCAAGACGCGCTTGGCTCCGCGGGCTGGACTTGAACCAGCGACCTCGTCCTTAACATGAACTACCGTCCACCAAACGCCGGTGGCGCGGTGGTTCGGTTTCTGAGGCGCGCGTTGCGCGTCCGCAGGGCAGTTCCTGCCCTGTAATGCACGGCACCAGTTGCCGTTTCAGCCAGCTGTAAACGATGCGCGCCGAAGCAACGTCACGCGGCTCCGTGTGCCCGCACACTGCGCACTCATGCGTGCGTTCCGTCAGCTTTTTCTTATGCACGTGCCCACACGCGGGACACGTCTGCGATGGCTTGAGCTGCCTGGTCGGCGCCTCATAAAACCAGCCACCAGTTTCCTGCACTTTGTAGCTGATTAGAGTCATGAGACGCGTGGGGGCCGTGTCCAATATCTCGCGATTTAGACCTGCCTTCTGCTGAACATTCTTGCCGGGCTCCTCGACAGTGCCGGCTGCGCTCGCGGTCATGTTCTTGACCGTAAGCTTTTCCATTGCAAATGCGAAGTAATGGCTGGCGACCCCGGCCGACAGCTTGTGCTGTGCATCAAGCCGGCGATTCGCCTCACGACGCTTGAAAGTACGCAGGGCACGGCATGCACGCTTCCAACCCTTGCTGCCGCGCTTACAACGAGCCGCTTTTTGCTGCAACTGGGCTTGTCGCTCTACGTTGTCACGTCCGATACGCGGGTTTTCAACCTCGTGCACGCCGTTGTCGTCGACTACCGTTAGTAGCTTGCTTACACCCCAGTCTGCGGCACCCACCACAGTGCCGCCTTCTCGGGTCGGCGCGCACTCGACCGTCAATGACAGACGCCAGCTGCCGTGTTCGTGCATCAGCTCACAGCTTTTGATGGTGCCGTTAGGTGTGCGCGCCCGGCCGCGGGCGCGAATATGTCCTACTTCCTGTAGGCGCAGAGTGCCATTCTTCCAGTCTTTGCCGGGAGTAAACCGCCAGCCGTCGCCGTGGCTCTTGTAGCCGAAGCCTGGCATGCGTGACCGGCTTTTGAAACGAGGGAAGCCCGGCGTCTGCCCGCGCTTGCAGCGCACAAAGAAGGCCTGGAAGGCCTTATTGAGCCGGCGAAGGGTGACTTGCTGACTCGAGCAGTTCATCCAAGCCCAATCGTCCGGAAGCGCGTCGCGAATCAGCGTGAGGCTGCTGGTTTGGTCTTCGTAGCTTATGGAGTGATTGCCGTGGCGCCATGCGCTGATACGCTCCTCGAGCGCGGCGTTATATAGCTGCTGGTGCGCCGCAAGCAGCCGTGCCAACACCTCCGACTGCTGAGGCGTCGGATAGAGCTGGTAGGTTATTTTGCGGCGTTGGGTCGTCATTTGAACTATGTGGGTATTTTATCAACACCCTTTCGGTATATCTAGTCCCAAGCGGGCATTCCCCCCGCGCTCATGCAAGACCGTGCCGACTGCCCGTCCAAGGATGCCGGTCGTAATGACTAGCATTCGCCCGAAATCGGATTTCGGAGGCCCTGACAAAGGAACGCTTGAGACGGGACATGGTAAAAGGATGTAGTCCCAAGCAGGCATTCAGGGCTTTCGAAATACGACTTACGTCATATCGCGAATGAACCAGGCGTAGCAGCAAAAAGGTGGCAAGACATCATTTTTTCCGGATGTAGTCCTGCCGGGCATCTGCTACGCCAAGCTCAAAAAGGTGGCGACAAGTATTGCGAAAGACGTTTATCTCCAATGATGTAGTCCATCGCTGCATTCGCCAAAAACTTCAATGTAGAGGCCCCGACAAAGGGGTTGTGCGAGACGTAGTATCGTAAAAGGATGTAGTCCCAGCACGAGCATTCGAGGCTTTTACATTGAAGCTTCATTCAAGAAAGGGGCGCTTCGACAAAAGTTGACAAGACATCGTATCGAAGAAGGATGTAGTCCTGTCGTGCATTCGAGGCGCCCGCCTCTTGTTGCCACTACAGGTTAGTGGCCAACCTCTGCGGATATACCGGGCCCGGCATACCCTCAAAACGCTATTTTAGAGGCCCCGACAAGGGATGTACGAGACGTAGTATCTGCATGATGTAGTCCCAGCACGAGCATTCGAGGCTTTTAGAATAACGCTTCATAGGTGAGGCGAGCGCGGCGACAAAAATGAACAAGACATAGAATCTCCAATGATGTAGTCCTGTTCTGCATTCGAGACGCCCGCCTCGTAGCTTGTACTCACCAGGGGCAGCGCACTACCCCTGGCTTTGAAGGTTTACAGCTCGACCTTCTCGATTTCTCCGACCCAGTGGGAAGCGGTCAGCTCTCCACGGGAGAACCGTGCAACCACATCGAACACGGAGTCGCTGAAACCACCCACGTTCAGGATGTCTTTCGACTCCTTCGCCTGGCTAGTCGTGTTCGGCGTGATGTCGATGCACACCAGCTTCGCGTTCGGCACACGGCGCTTGTACTGCTTCCACTGCTCCATCACTTCCGTACCACGGGAACGCCAGGTGCGGTTGCTGTCCACCCACGACTCGTTGTCCGAAACGTAGACCACCAGTTCCGACTGCGAGTTGCGACGGTTCAGCTCGGCCAACGCGCAGCCGCAATCCGTACCGCCACCGCCGAACTTAGCCAGCTTCGCCGCGTTGGTCACGATGGCGTCACGAGAGTTCAGCCGAGCGTCATGCACTCGGGTGTCGAACGGCACCACTTCCGCGTCCGGGTTCTTACGCAGCACAGCCGATGCGAACAGGCCCGCCACGTCCACACAACGCACTTTCGTCGTTGCCGTACCGCGATTACCGGTCACCGGGTTCTTCATGGAGCCGGACGTGTCGACCAGGACCGACACACCCCCGGCAAATGCCGGCACGTTCTCCACTGCCAGTTCCATCGCATCCTGCAGCGCGTTGACGATAGCCGACGGCATAGCGTCATTCACGTTCAGGTATGCCGCCAGCAACTGGTACGGGAACACCTTAGCCCGTGCCACCTGCTCAGCGGAACGCAGGCGCTCTGCGATGAGCGAGACCATCGCACGGTCGTCGAACACGCCGTGACGCAGGAACGTGTTCAGGTTCATGCGAGTCTGCGTCCAAGACGCATTGCGTGCGATTTGCTTCCAGTCCGCGGCCGAAAGCGGCAACGAAGTCAGCAGCTCGAACGGCACTTTCGGCAGCTCGACAGAATCACCCTTGCGGAACGCTTCCAACTGCTGGACCGCCAGCGGCAACGCACCTGCTTCGACCTTACGACCCAGCACGTAGCCGAAGAATGCATCCCGCGATGCCTCACCAGCTTTCGGGTGCGACAGGCGCACCACGTCCGCCAGGGACGGTGCGTTACCCACGCTCGCCGACAACAGCTGCGCATCATTTGCCGCGGTCAACCACCCAGCGACCAGTTTTTTCGGACGCGAACCCAGAGATTTGCGGCCAGCTTCACCCGAGCGCACCATCTGCACGAAATTACGCAGCATTTTGCCGTTGTCGACCACGCGGCCGAACACTTTGGACAGCAAGATGACGTCGCGGGATGCCAACGTCGCAGCCAGATACGCCGGCATGTCTTTCATGAACGCTTTTTCACGAGCGTACACCGCCAGCTTTGCCAGGAACTCTGGCTCGACTTTCGCCGCCAGGGCGCGAGCTTCCGCCAGCTGGCTCGACGCATCGGTGTAAAACGTGTCGTTGAACACGCCAGTTACCACCATCTGCGCCAGAGCAGCTTTCGGTGCCAGGGCGTAAGCACGGCCTCCAGCGTGGTTCTTCGTATCAGCTGCTGCGACGGTAGCGGCTGCAGAAGCAAAAATCTTCTTGTTGGCCATGATGGTGGTCTTTCTCATTTTCGTTGTTGATGTCCTCTCTATTGCAAACGCCGTGCCAGGTCTGCTGGCACACCTTAACTAATTGATTATTATAGGCTTTCGGTAAAAAACATCTTTTTAGGTGATTGAACCGAAAGCAGAAATACTATCTTTTAGGATAGAATCTATCCGTGACTGCTATTGCGCGGAGATAGCTGCTCTGAGTCCTCTAGCTTCCAACGGCTATGGGTACTGGCGCACTTTTAAGGAGATTTCCCCTTAAATGTCTTGATAGAATCTATAATTTTAGATATAATGTATCTATAAATAAGCCGTAGCGAGACGTAAAATGAAAAACATCGTACTGGGATTCCTTGGCACCAAGCTCGACTCGGGCGCGACCGACAAGCGCTGGGAGCGCTGGCGTCCGACTGTCAGCCTGGTAGCCCATGCTGAATTCCCGGTCGACCGTCTGGAGCTGTTTTTGACGAGCGCAGAGCACGTCGAACTGGCACAGCGTATTGCAGAGGACGTGGGCCAGGTAAGCCCGCAGACGGAAGTAATGGCGCATGTGTTGGACGTAACCGACCCGTGGGACTTCCCGAGCGTCTATGGCGCCTTGCATGATTTCGCGCGCACGTACGACTTCCAAGACGACGCTAACTATCATGTGCACCTGACCACGGGTTCGCACGTGTCGCAGATTTGCCTCTTCCTGCTGACGGAGGCTCGCTACTTCCCGGCCAAAATTCTGGAGTCGTTCTCGCACAACGCCGAGGAAACCTGGCGCGGCCGGCTGGAACACATCGACCTGAACCTCGCAAGCTATGACCAGCTTGCGTCGCGCTTCCGTAAAGAACAAGACGACAGTGAATCCCTGCTCAAGGGTGGCATCGTTACGCGCAACGACGCATTCAATGCGCTTATTTCCAGCATCGAGAAAGTATGCCTGCGCTCTACCGCTCCAATTCTCCTTACGGGTCCGACCGGCGCAGGTAAAAGCCAGCTGGCTTCGCGCATCTATGAACTGCGTGCGCGCCGCCATATGGTCAAAAGTGCTTTCGTGGAAGTGAACTGCGCGACGCTGCGCGGGGACAATGCCATGAGCGCCCTGTTCGGACACAAGAAGGGTGCTTTCACGGGTGCCGTTGGTGACCGCCCAGGTTTGCTCAAGAGCGCCGACGGTGGCATCCTCTTCCTGGATGAAATCGGTGAAATGGGATTGGACGAGCAGGCCATGTTGCTGCGTGCCCTGGAAGACGGCCGGTTCCTGCCGCTTGGTTCTGACCGTGAGGCTGAGAGTTCGTTCCAACTGATTGCCGGCACCAACCGTGACCTGACCGCCGAAGTGGCGGCTGGCCGTTTCCGCGCCGACCTGTATGCGCGTATCAACCTGTGGTCGTTCTGCCTGCCAGGTCTGGCCGGTCGTCCGGAAGACATCGAGCCGAACCTGGACTACGAGCTGGAGCGTGCGTCGGCTATTTTGAACTGCAATGTCTCGTTCAACCGTGACGCTCGTGAGCGCTATCTTGAATTTGCCCTGACTGCAAAGTGGTCGGGTAACTTCCGCGACTTGGCGTCGTCGGTGATGCGTATGGCAACGCTGGCCGAAGGTGGCCGTATTGTTTGCGCGGACGTAGCGCTGGAACTTGAGCGCCTGCGCGAAAGCTGGGGCGAAAAGGTCGATAGCTGCGCAGCTGCGGTGACAGCTACCGAGGCTGCTCCAACGGCGCTGGTGCCGGGTGCGGGCTTCCCATATGTGCAGGCCGCCCTGGGCACGACGCCAGATGCGGACCTGTTTGACCTGGCTCAGCTGGAAATCGTCCTGCAAACCCTGATGCGCACGCGAAGCATGGCTGAAGCGGGCCGTGCACTGTTTGCCGCATCCCGCCAGGACCGCAAGGTTCTGAACGACAGCGACCGAGTCAAGAAGTATCTCGCGCGCTGGCAACTGGAATACGAGGCAGTCAAGCGAGCACTGGCAAGTGCCGGCTTTGGAACCTAAAAAGTTCCAGTAAGCACGAATTATTTAAAGGTCGGGTTCCATACACTATTCAATTCATATTTTGGAGCCCGACCATGAAAGCAAAGCACGTTGAAGCCGAATACCGCCTGGACACCGACGGCTACGCCGTTTACGTTGGCGAGTACTGCGCCTTCAAGACTCCCGAAGTGGCCCTGCTGCTGAATAAGAACGGCTACAAAGTCGTGCGCCACGGCCCGCCGGAAGAGGTCCACAAGCATCATGCCCATCTGATGCGTACCTGCGCCAAGAATCTGGAACTGGCGGACTTCGCCGAAGGCCTGGTAGTCGTGACTGGTAATTTTGACGTAGACACCCTTAACCGCATCGTGCAGGGTAAAGAATCGGCACGTGCGCTCTATGTGAAGCTCGAGCACGTGGCTTCGCGTCAGGCACAGGACGTACTGTCTCGCGTTATGCGCGGCTAAGCTGGCTCTTGTTGAGCTCGCAGCCCGGGCTCACGTGCAAGTGCTCTAATCAAGCACGTTACCGTTAGTGGCTAAACAAGTCATCCTTTGACACATGTTTAGCCCTTATGGTCTCTCCATCTCCCCGCCGCGTCCTGGTCCTGGGCGCGTCTGGTATAATCGGGTCCGCGGTCTGCCGCGAGGCACTTCGATACCCTTCGCTCCAATGTATTCCGGCCTCCCGTAGTGCACGCGACGGCTTTCTTACAATCCCCTATTCCACGCTTACGCGCCCAGAGGACTGGGTAGCCTTACTGCAGGAACACGACATTGATTCAGTGGTGAACTGCATCGGATTGTGGAAAGGCAGCCGTGAAGTTTTTGAGCGGATTCAGTACGAGATTCCAACCGCGCTAGGTCAGGCATGTGCTCATTTGAAGCTACATCTCGTCCACGTGTCTGCCCTAGGCTTTCGAGAGTCGTCTCCGCTCCCTTACGTGTCGACGAAACCCCGCGCGGATAAGTTCATTTATAACAACGTCCCAGGCAGCACCATTGTGTACCCCTCGCTGGTGTTCGGCCCCGGCGGTCAAAGCACTCGCTTTTTCCTTCAGCTCGCCGCGTTGCCCATTCATGCCGACCTTGGCTACCCAAAGAATCTACAGCCGGTGCACGTTGAAGACGTGGGACGTGCCGTGGTTGACTCCTTGCGTGGCGCAATCCGTGACCGGCGCATTGAGTGCGCTGGCCAGTCGCGTATTAGCGTCAGCGAGTACTTGGCTCAGCTTCGCCAGGGAATGGGCCTTGGACGCCCTAAGCTCACCATTGCGATGCCAAAATCGCTCACGCGCACGATGTTCTCCTTGGGGGACAAGTTGGGTTCGCAATTTGTGAACAAACAAACCTTTGCCTTGCTGGCCGATGGAACGTGCAGCACCGACGACCAGCCGCATGTTCGGCCGTATGAGAACTACGCAACGCCGGCAGAGTTCACACAAGTGAAAGGTGCCCGCCTGTGCCTGGCCACTCGCTTAGGTATGGGTACCCTTTGGCTTGGCACGGCAATTGGCACCTGGTGGTTCTGGCCACGTGAGGATGCGCTCAACCTGCTCGCTCAAATGCATCCCGCACTTGCGACAACTGAAGCTTTGGCAGCGTCCTGCTTGCTCGACGCTTCGATGGGCCTGGCATCGTTCTTCTTGCCGTCAAAGCGCTTGTGGAAGCTTCAGTTCTGGCTGACGCTGGGCTACACCCTTGGCCTGGTGTTCGCAATGCCGGGCGGACTAGCCCATCCGCTGGGACTACTGCTAAAAAACCTGTGCGTTCTGGCTGCGCAAGCATATCTCGCGCTTACTGAAGAGAAGTAGTTTTCTCGAACCATAGACAAAACGCCGGCAAAGGAATGGGTCCTTTGCCGGCGTTGAATTTTTAGCTGAAACGTTCAGCCAACGGATGCCACTATCAGATGTGGCAGTCGACCACGGCGACCTCGGTCTCCGGTGGCAGTGAATCGAACAGCGCAGCGAACTGACGGCTCCATTCGCCCTTGTCTTTCTCATCTGCGACCATGCCCCACCAGCCCATTTTGCCCTGCTCGTACCAGATTCCGTCCTTTAGTACCGCGAAGGTTACGAGGGCTGAATCTCGAGCTTGCTCTAGGAAGATGTCGCGGTTGACCATGTACTGCTCATAGTCGAAGTGTCCGAGCGTGTCCGAAGCACCACGCAGGTCTTCCATTACCGGATTTGACCAGTAGGCCCTCCGCGCTGCCTCGTAGTTCCCGCTGTTCTGCGTTACCAGGTCTTCGAATTTCGTGAACGGACGCCCGGCCAGAATGGTATGGAACAGGTCATAGCGTTCGGTGGCTTCGGCGACGGCGTCGACACGCATACCTTCCACGTCGATGTTGCCAATTCGGCAGGCATCAGCATAGCCAGGCTCTGCAGCGCGGCCGAACAAGCCTCTGCGACCCAGCTCTCCCATAGCTCCTTCTTTAAGCTTGAAGAAGCCAGTCCACCGTCCACCAACCTGGTACCAGTCCCATTTGCGATTCGGGTTTTCCCAGTGGCCATATCGCCCGGTCTCCTCGTCTCGCGACTCGTAACCGTGATAACCCTGAACGAACTCCTCGAAGGTTGGATACAACTCCTTGTATGGCACTTCGCGAGTTTCAAGGTGAGCCGGGACTTCATGCGTATCGCTTCCAATCCCAAACGTTCCGGGCTTGCGGAATTCGTCGTCCCAGGTCTTTTTGTAGGAGCCGTCAGGCATCACTACACGCTCGGTTGCCCCCGTGTTGTACTCATCCAGAAGCTCGTCTTCCTGGTCGTAAAACTCCATGTACTGTCGCGGACAGGTTCCCATGTTATTTTCCTGGAACGGCGCCAACGATGCCTCCAGGTTTTCCAGGGGACCGATGACCAGCACAGGGAAATGACTCATACTCTCTCCTTTGGAATTTGCACTTCTTTAGTTTTCTAGCTTAGCAGAACCTAACCTGCTGGTCAGTCTGCCGTGGCCGCATCGGAGGCTTCCTCTGCCTCCTCTCGGAACGTATCGACCGCGCTCAGGAGGTCATACCAGACATAATGCATACGCGTCAGCGAGTGCCAGGTCATCTTGTCTGCCTCTGGAGTGCCCCAAACGCTCTGCTTAACCGTGGCGATGTAGCCGCGGTCTCGTGCGTCGCCATAGCGCAGGCCGGCGCAAGACTTGTCCGTGCCAACCGCGAAATCGGTGTCCTTGAACACCTGCAGGCGTAGGCGGTCTGGGTAGCTGACGCCTGGAATGTCATCAGCGTAGTCGTCCAGTCGTTTGACAAGTCCGATGGCGTCATTGAGCGACATAGTCTCGCCCTTGATGTATTTTTCCAGGCCGTAGGGCAGGTACTTTTCCGATGCGTCGGGGATTACATCCCACCATTGCCGCATGTGTACTTCCCATCCGTTATATCGCCGCGCCAAAAGAACCAGGTAGTTCACGTTCTGCGTGCGCAGTGCGAAGACCTTTTTCTTCTCAGTGTTGACCATGGAGAAGGCATAGCGGTCGGCGTAGCAGAAGTCGTACTGGTTCGCCTCGGTATACCCTTTTTCGTGCAGGGTGTCGGCCAACCAAACGAGGCTGTCGGTCTCTTGCATGATGGCGCGGCCGACGCAGGCGCCGATAGTTGCCTCGAACGTGCAGCTTTCAAAGTCGCGACGGTCGTGGCCGAATCGGCCTATCAGTTCGGCCAGCACAGCCGGCTGGTCGATGAGGTCTCGTTCCTCGGGTACCGATTCTCGGATGATTGCTTCCAACCGGTCCACGAGCGCCGTACGAAAGGCCACATCCCTTTGCTTCTCTTCATCAAATTCGTTCATCAGTTCCTTTCGTTGAAAAAGTTGTCCTTTCAAGGTGTAGCAAGGAAGCTGAGTACGAAGTTTTTGCTGACTGTTGCACCAACAAAAAAACCGCCAAGCTCGAATGAACTTGGCGGTTAAGAATATTAGTATCGAGACGGGGACCGTCCTTCTACTTGCAGGAACTCACGCACCTGCGCGGATGTTGCGGGGAACGTGAGCGTATGCGATACGGTCTTTGGCAGCCTTTTGACATCTTGACGGTCTGGCTCTCGGGTCATCGTGTAATGCACCGTTATCTGCTCGATGCGTTCCTGGTCGTCGCTTTCAACGAAGTCGACATTCGTTGGCTGATAGTTCCAGCTCAACACCGATATTACGTTGGCGTATCGCATCGTGCGCATCACATCCTCGAACGTGGTGCACAAGTTTTCTTGTACCGAGGCATAGAACGCGTCGAAGAACGACTCTACCGTGTCGAACACGCCGTCGTCGCTCATCAATAGGTTTATGCCTGGATACTCTCCACGCGGGGCGCCAAACGGGCGGTCAGGCGGAAGCACCTTGCTGGCCAACTCCTTGGCGCGGTCGAGCATTTCAGCGAATCTGCCGCCGGGATTGCCCTGATTGTTCTCGTCCTCATGCTGGTCATACGAATACAGGTTCATCTCGGCATGCGTCTCCGGAACGAAGCGCCCTTCATCCGCGTAGTCGCCAGAGACAACGATACGATTTCCTGCCCAAGGACCTTGGTAATCGTTGTTTTTCGCCAGTAGGATGGCGAGAGCAGACAACGTACCGTAGCTTCCGCTCGCAAACTCCATGAGTTTGAGCCCATCCCCTCCTGTCGAAGGGTTCAACTTCTGCTGAGCGTCCAGGTTGAAAATCTTGTGATATTGACCCATTATTCGGTACCTTTCGACGAGGTGTTCAAAAACGACAGCAGTTTGTTGACTTCAGGGCTGAGTGTCCGCTCTTCCGGGCGTTCCATCTCAATGCCCGGGAACAGCAGCTCGTACAGCGCACCTACCGTCATACCCGTGTCAGCACCAAACGACAAGGCCACATTGCGAGTTTCGCCTGCAGTATCCTTCAGCCCAACTTCGATTTGAGTGATACCGGCTGTTCGGACAGTCTCGCCCTCTTTAGCGTACGGCCCTGCCGGAATGGCTTTGACACCTCGTTGGCTACCATAGCTGACCACTTGGTATCGTTCAGTACGTCCCAACACCTCAGCCATGCGGTTAATGCCCTTTTCCAAGGCCCGAGCTTGGGCCTTAGAGGGCAGCGGCAACGCTTCGCCCACTGCGCCGAACAAATCCTCGAGGCGGGCTAGTCGAGATGCTCGACCCTTCGCAGTAAGCACTGCGCCTCCGTTTTCCTTGAGCAGCTCGCTCTGTTCTACGAGCGAAAGTATGTGCCGCGGATTGAGCTTCGCAAGCCTGGAGTACTCGCCCTCCCCTTGCAGAATCGCCTGGAAAGCGGCCGAGGATACATCCGTGCCAAACCCCAGGATTTGCTTCTGCAATGGAACTTCCGCCATACCGGGCTCGCTGAGCTCGGAGAGACAGACGTGCTCATCAATGATGATGATGCGGTCGCCGGCCCAGCTACCAATTGCGTCGTGGTCGCTGTGAAGGTCACCACCACCGCGTCCGTTGCTGTCGGCGAGCATCACGACCAATGCGCACATTATTCCCTCGTACGAACCGATGACATCGGGAAGCGCGTTGTTTTCCCCGAACGCCTCAGGACGCAAGTATTGTTTTTTGTCGATATTGACTACGATATAGCCCATGTGAACCTTTCATATCAGTGCCCTAGAGTCCTCCGTGTAGCTACATTCTGCATTCAGGGCACTAGGAAAGAAACAATGGACATCTCATTTGAGGAATATGTGACGCGTTGTGGAGAGCTAGGCTATGCCTGGCCTGACCGCCGGTCGCTAACTATCCTTTTCGACAAAGCACCACCCTACCGGAATGCCTGGAACTCGCTGCTTAGGCGCGTGTACGGGGAACGCACCTTGCTGTTAGGCTATCAACTGTGCGGCCGACAGCTGCCCCTCGCGTTACTGCCTGCAGTGGCACATCAGGCCGAGACACTCGCAGCACGTCTTTCCGAAAGCACAGCACTCGCTCCCCTTCTGGTTCGATTCCTGCAACTGGATATCCCAGTGCCACGCGACTATGCAGTGATTCGGACGCCGGCACTCGAAAAGGGACTTACGCCCGCGGGATGGCGGTGGCTGACACATCAGCGCGCGGATACTGTCCGAAAGCTGCTTTGTTTTGGCTGGTCGGAAGAAGCGATTGGTTGGATAAATCTGCTGGCCATAGCGCGGCCGCGCGATACCTTGTCTCCTCGGTGGTTCGAGGCGGGTCGGCCTTACGGCACCCAGGGATTCGTCCAACAGATGGCGTCGTGGTCTGCAGAGGCTCACAAAGCTGGTCTTACTTTGCTGGAACGGTACTTCCGAGTACTACCTGACGAGGCGACGGGCCCTCGGCTTGTGGAGCACGAACTTGTTTTGGCAGAGTTGTTCCGTATGCTCGTCGAGCAGGACTTTACACTCATCAAGCCACAGCAGGGCTGGCCGGGCTTGCTTCGCAAAGTTCGTGAACGGCAAACTGCCCGGGCTGAGCGTGCGCAGGAGCTTGCTGCAGCGCGTGCGACAGCAAAGACCCTTTCGTGGACACCTGGGTTTGGCCAGCAAACTATCGACGGCATACTGGTGACAGAGCTATGTGGTGAATCTGCACTGATTGCTGAAGGCGTGGCCATGTCCCACTGTGTTGGTGATGGAGGCTATTCTGACGCGTGCGCTAGTGGAAGAAACATCGTCTTTAGCCTGGCACATGCAAGCACCGGAAGTCGGGCAACTCTTCAGCTATCCCGTACCCGCCAAAACACCTGGGCTATCGGACAGCTCGCGGGACCTGCCAATGGCACGGTGCCTGCTGCATTCTGGAATTGTGCGAAGGTAGTTCGGGACTTGCTTTCGGCATAGTCTCTCCTTTCATTCAGAGCCCGCAGAAGCGGGCTCTTCTTCGCCTACCGCTAACGAACCTACCTATACCTGGAACTAGTGATTATCCGAACACAGGACAAATATGATGAATACCAAATACAACGATTTCGACCATACTCCTTTGCTGCCTGTGCGCGAACTTCTCGGAGAACAAGTCTTCTCGAAGGCCTGGGCTCAGTTGATGTCCACGCCTGTCAGCGAGCGAAGCGCAGCCCTGCTCGACCAAATCCTCGAAAGCTTCAGCTGGCGTTACCCCATCGGGCCACAAGACGCCAAGGTGCTGGCCAGCGTCGTAACCTGGTTCGGCACCCGCTGCGGCAAAATATTCCTGGATGCTGCGGACAAGGCATCGAGCGGCAGCGACCGCTTCGTGCGCGAGTGGGCCTCGAAAAACCGCGCTGTGCCATGGGTGAACCAAGGCCAACGAGCCCTTGAAAGCATCCTGTATGGCCCAGGCTCCGAAACTCGTGTTACCTTGCGAGAACAAGATGCCGTCGAAGGGCTGATGAGCTGGTTGGGCGCGTCTCCCGAGGCGGCGGAGTTCCTAGCCGAATGTGAGGCCAAAATTCGTCACGGCGACAAAGTGGCTTCCCTGGTTCACCACCTCAGCGCTAATTGCGGCCTGAAAGCCGACCAGGTTCAGCAAGTCTTGGACATGGTGCGTGACTTGGACGCCTAAGCAATCCTACCTCATTCAAGAGAGCCGCTTTATGCGGCTCTTTTTTCGCCCGTGTAATCCGAGCAGCTCCAACGAAAAGCCCCACCTCTTTGCAGAAGTGGGGCTATGAATTATCAGCGCTGTGGTGCTGGCTGTTATCGCCGGCGAGGCCGACCGATAAAGCGCTTGCCGTAGCCACGCATGTAGTTGCCTTGAAGCATGCGTTCACCACCCTCTGTGTGCCGACGTCGGCCTTCCATGCTGAACTGAACTGCGGCGCCCGAGGGACAGCAGACAACGAATCGCGAGCCGCTGGAGAACCGCCACTTGGACTTGAACTCACACCAGACTTCGATTTCCTCCCCGTACAGCTTGGCTGCACGTACGCCGAATGCAACGGCTTCGGCTTTGGTCTTGAACTCGGGCCGGTCGCCTTCGCGCTTGTCGCGCGGGATTCGCACGTAGTAGGTGGTCAGCTTCACTCGCGGGCGATAGCTGCGGCGGGTGCCGCCTTCCAAGATGTGCCAGTTAATGGCCGGAATCGCGCGGGTCATTGCTTCATCTGCGCAAATGTACCCCCGTTTGATTTCCTCGACCGTGCCGTCAGGCAGCCGCACTTCGACGTACTTGTTGCCGTCATAGCTTAGAATCTCAACGGGCAGCACTTTCGGCGCCGCCTCGGCGGACTCCGATGCGTCAGAGAAGTAGTTAGTAAAGCCCTTCGTTATCAACTTTGTCATAATGGTCTCTTTCTCATTGTTTGCCTGATATATACCATGTAGCCAACGGCAGTTTCTACACATGACACCAAGGCCACTATTATCAAAGGAGAACATATGCCTATTGCATACCTGGTTACCTGGACCGAATTCGAGCGCGGCTGGGGACAGCGTCCGGACGGCTACTCGCTGCACCCATCCAAAGAAGCTTGGGACGCTTTCCACAAGGCGTATAAAGCCAAAATGCCGTCGTCGGCGCCTGACGAATACTCGGCGCCAGGCGACCCTGTCGCAGTGGAAATCGACGACACGCTGGCAGAAAAGCTGGCGCAGGAAGGCTCTCTGCGCTACTGGGAACGCGGCCTGACCATTACTGTCGGTGAAACCGGCGCCCGCATGGTCCGTGAAAAGGACCCGACGCCGGCCAAGTCGTTCATCGAGCTGTGCCTGGAAAAGAAAGCCTCGCCTGAAGACATCGACGATTATGTCGAGCTCTGGCACACTGGAAAAGCCGGCAACGGCCGCGAGCTTCGTGAATACCTGGGCATGAGCAAGGAAGAGTACGCCGAGTTCATGAAAGACCCCGCCAGTCTGTACAAGACGCTGTACGCGCGCATGACGCCGGCCAGCTAAGCGCCCTTCTTGACCGCTTGTGTCCATGACACAGGCGGTTTTTCTTTTGGACCTGCCCATGAAAAAGCCGCAACCCGAAGGTCGCGGCTTTGAATATTGATGCGGGGATGCGCCCGATTACTCTTCTTCGTCTTCGTCTTCGCCGTAGTACTCTTTCCTCGCCTTCGTGACAGCTGCAGAGGTTCGCTGCACAAAGTCAGCGTATCGACCGCCGATTTCGTTCCGGTAGTCTTGACTGCAGTAGCCCATTGGCCAGAGCTTCTGGTTGATGAGGTACAACCCATGGATGACGTATCTCGTCTCCAGCATGGGCAGTACCGCCTGATAGAACTCCTCCAAAGTCAGCTTTTTATCCAGGTACTGCCGGATACGATACATCAGCCCAGGATACTCTCCAACGTAGCGGAGTCCCTCGAAGCGGCCAATGCGCTGGAACTCGTCACGGAAAAGCGACTCACGGTTGCTGTGGTGGAATCGGCGTATCGCACGCACTTCACTCTCGTCACCATTGTCCAGGGCCGACTGCAGCTCCGCAAGGGTCTCAGCGTCCATGTCTTCATTGGCTTTTGCGATTGCTCGGTCGAAGTGGCTGCGACGGTCCAGGCTCTCGCCGTTCCAGCCTTTGCAGCTTTCGGTTAGAGCAATCAGCCTGTCGTATGCTGCACCGTGGACGACGGCAAACTCCACCGGAAAGGGTTCATTGCGCTCCATGATGAAGAGCCGATGCTCACAGGCTGCCTCCATGATGTGGCCAAATCCGAGATGAAGCTCTGCAACGAGCGCTTCGGTCTCTTCTGGCGTGTACTGAATCGCCGATGGCTTTTCCGAGTCGAGCCGGCGTTGCAGCATCGGCAGCTCGGCCGCAACAAACGCTGCAATGTTAACCGCGATATCGTGGGCGGCATTTTCACCTTCTGTCGAAACCGCGGTATTCCGTGCGAATTCGCATAGGAGCTGTAGTAGCCGATTTGAGTTGGCCGGTGTTGGTAGCGGCTCGAACATGAAACAGTCATCGTAACGAGCTTCGATGAAATCACCCACCGGGTGCCAAAACGCATGCGGCGCCCCATTGAAGCTGGTGATGCCGTATCGCTTGTGAATCTTGCCGTTCACCGTCATTTCGACAGGATTGTAGTCGTGCGAATGCCGGATTGGCAACAAATAGCACCGGTCACCCGGGGCGATGGTTTGGCCGCTGACGATGCAGGTGGTGTTAAACGAACCCATGTTGTCCTTTATATCTGTTCTGTGTTCGCAGAGGCTTAGCGCTTCTTGCGGTCTTCGTCGACGGCTTGGCGCGTACCTTGAACGAATTCGGCGAACAGCTTACCGAAGCCGTTGGAGTAGTCCTGGCCGGCATACACCATGGGTGTGATACGAATGTTGAGCTGGTCCATCGCGTCCATCACGTAAGCATCGATGGCTTCCAGCTCTGCGTAGGCTGCGGCATGCATGATGGCGAAGTCGACTGGAAGCACTTCACCGTTGTCGTCCGCTACGAACAGTCGATGTTCGTTCACAGCTTCGGCAACATAGTCCCAAGCTGCCACAAGCTCTGGAAACAACGCGTCGTCCTCAAGGTAGACGGTCGGTGCTCGTTCTTCCACAAATGCCTTCACAATTTCTTGAAGGAGCGTGGTCTTCTCGGCCAGGAATGTCGGGAAATCGAACGGTACATCGTGGTATTTGTTTTCGCCTTGAGCCACGACCGCGGCACGCTGCGCGAGAGCGATGAAGAACTGAACTAAGCCTCGACGATTTTCCAGGCTGCCACTCAGTGTCACGTTTCCGTAGTCGTCGTAGGTCGCGTTAAGAAAGCTTCCGAATACTTGCCAGAACGCTTCAGGACTGGTGACAGAACCTGTAGTTCCGTATCGTTTGAACGATTCGTCCCCGTGTGCCAGTTCGACTGGCTTAGAAGTGTGCGACTCCACGATTGGCAGAACAAAACATCTGTCTTTTGGTGCGATGGTCTGACCACTTGCGAAGCATGTGGTGTTAAATGAACCCATATGTGTCCTTTCTTAGTTGGCCATTCCAGGTATAGAAAGGGCCTGGCAGCATTGCTACCAGGCCCTCTCCGCCGCTAGTTAGCCTTGCGCATATGACCAGACGTTGGGCAGGGCAGCCCGCGACTATCACCTACCGTATTGCGCGTAGATAGGTGTGTCAATCGCGCCCCCTTCTGCTGTCGTAACAGCGAATGTGCCCGCTATCGCGTAGCCGCCGCCTGCGGGGATACCTGCTGGCGCCGCCGCTCGAACGGTCACGCTGCAATAGCTTCCAGCCGAGACCACCTGACCGATGCAGGTGTTGCTGGAGAATGAGAGACCCTCTCCTGACAAAGCAATGTCAGCAATCCTTTGGTTCGAATTGGACCGGTTGTAAATCAAGAAGCTTTTCGAGGCACTACTTCCTGATGTGATGGTTCCGTAGTTAGCCGTGCCACCCGATATCGTGAGTGACAGCGTGTATGGCTCTTGTGTGTACTGCGCACTTAGCGGCAGCTCGAAAGCGCCTCCTTCATTCGTTCCTGCAACCATGGTTGCTGCCAGATTGTAGGCGCCCGGCGGCGAGCCAGCCGGAAGGGTAACCTTTGCATACATGTAGCAGTACCCACCGCCAGCCAGAACCATCCCCGAGTAACAAGCAGAGCTGGAATATTTGGAAACCGAGAACTCCGGAGCCCCTGACGACAGCCCTGGCTCGAAAGACAAGGTCTGATTGGACTTCGACGTGTTCGTGAGCTTGATAACGTGCGAAACATTCGCCGGTGCCTTGATGTTGCCGAAGGAACCGGTGCCGGCCGAAGTAGTATTCAAGTCGACCAAGGCAATCGTATATGGTTCCTGGATGTACTGTGCTGTTAGCGCCAACTCTGCTGAGCCGCCTTCTTTCGTACTTACGGCCATTGTGCCTGCGAGGTCGTACGTGCCAGGAGCGGAACCTGCTGGAAGCGTGACTTTAGCGTACATGTAGCAGTACGAGCCGCCTGTCAAGGTAAGCCCCGCATAGCAGGCAGTGCTGGAGTACTTGCTTACAGAAAACTCGGGAGAGGCAGAACTGAGCCCTGGCTCGGAAACAAGCGTCTGATTGGACTGCGACGTATTTGTGAGCTTGATAACGTGCGAAACGGTCGCAGGTGCCTTGATGTTACCGAAAGCGCCTGTGCCGGCCGACGTAGTGTTCAGGTCCGTGAACGCAAGGGTGTACGCTTCCTGGGTGTACCGTGCCGTTAGTGCCAGCGACGCCGAGCCGCCCTCTTTCGTACTCACGGACATGGTGCCTGCTAAATCATAGGTGCCCGGGCTTGCACCCGCTGGAAGAGTGACCTTGGCGTACATGTAGCAGTATTCGTCAGCAGACAAGGCCTGGCCCGCATAGCAAGCGCTGCTGGAGTACTTGCTAACCGAAAATTCCGGCGAAGCGGATTCAAGTCCAGGCTCAGACACGAGGGTTTGCTTCGACTTCGACGTGTTCGTGAGCTTGATAACGTGCGAAACGGTCGCAGGTGCCTTGATGTTTCCGAACGCACCCGTGCCAACTGACGTAGTGTTCAAGTCGGTGAATGCAATGGTGTACGCCTCTTGCGTGTACTGTGCCGTTAGCGCCAGCTCCGCTGCACCGCCCTCTATTGTACTAACAACCATGGTTCCCGCCAGGTCATAGGTGCCCGGAGTCACACCTGCCGGAAGCGTGAGTTTGGCGTACATGTAGCAGTATTCGTCAGCGGACAGCACCTGCCCTGCATAGCATGCGCTACTGGAGTACTTACTGACCGAAAACTCTGGGGAAGCCGATTCAAGACCTGGCTGAGAAACGAGGGTCTGCTTCGATTTCGACGTATTCGTGAGCTTAATGACGTGCGAGACAGTCGCAGGTGCTTTAACATTTCCGAACGCACCCGTGCCTGCCGAGGCGGTATTCAAGTCGGTAAACGCGAGTGTGTATGGCTCCTGAGTGTACTGCGCCGCTAGTGCCAGCGACGCCGAGCCGCCCTCTTTCGTGCTGACGGACATGGTGCCTGCAAGGACATATGTGCCGGGACTCGCGCCTGCAGGAAGGGTTACTTTCGCGTACATATAGCAGTATTCATCAGCGGACAAGACCTGCCCTGCATAGCATGCACTACTAGAGTACTTACTGACCGAAAACTCTGGCGAAGCCGATTCTAGCCCCGGCTCGGAAACAAGGGTCTGCTTCGACTTCGACGTGTTCGTAAGCTGGATAACGTGCGATACCGTCGCAGGCGCTTTCAGGTCACCAAAGTCGCCAGTGCCTGGCGTGACGGCATTGAAGTCCCTAAGTACAAGGGTGTACGCCTCTTGAGCGTACTGAGCAGTCAGCGCCAGCTCTACGGAGGCTCCCTCGTTTGTCGCGGCAACCAGGTTCGCTGCCAAGTCGTAGGTGCCCGGTGGCGAACCCGCCGGAACCGTGACTTTGGCGTACATGTAGCAGTACTCATCAACGGCCAGAACCTGTCCGGCATAACAGCCAGAAGTAGAGTACTTACTAATTGAAAACTCTGGCGATGCCAACTCAAGCCTAGGCTCGAATGCAAGGGTCTGCCTTGCCTTCGCAGTGTTCGTAATCTTGATAACGTGCGCGACCGTCGCAGGTGCTTTGATGTCACCAAACGAAGTAGCGCCGCCAGAGATATCAACCGCAGCGAGGGTGTACGGGCTAGGCGTCGAGGCTGCTACCAGCGCGAGCCGTGCACTTGCGCCTTCGACGGACTGCACCAGTACCGCTCCACCGTATGAGGCTGAATTTGCGTCTCCGACTTGTCCTGCCTGCAGGCGGAAGGTCATGGAGCATCCTTCATTCGTCGAGAGAACGCGGCCAGCAGCGCAGTTCGTCGATACCAACGTGAAATCCGAAGAGTCGAGCTGCACGGAGCCAGCCAATGTGGTTGGCAACTTCGACTTATTACGCAGGACGAAGTACCGTGTCAACGTAGTTCCCGCGGAAACCGAACCGAAGTCGGTAGACGGAGCCAGGTCGAATTCCAGATTGGGCGCAGGAGCAGAGCCCTTCAACGGCCATTTAGCAGGCCCGTCTACGAACGGACCCGTGGCAATCAACGCAGCATCAACTAGCTCTCCCCAAGCCTGTGGGCCATACGCGACGACCACTGAACAAGAACTCCCCACGGACAAAACTGGTGCGACGGTTTTCCGGCATCCGTTGGACACAATGGAAAGACCGTCCCCAACCACGTTGACGTCGAAGTCTTCAAGGGTCTGTGAGCCGGAATTGCGCAGGTAGAACGTGCGCTGAACAGACTTGCCTACTGCGACATAGCCGAAGTCGTTGTAGCCGGACCATTCGGCGGCCGCACCAGAGCCCGCTCCTTTGAGGTCAAAATAGAAGTTTCCGCTATCGCTGACCAATGCAATACCGCCAATGCGGTCGCCCCTCACGGTCGGCGTAAACAATATCGAGATGACACAGGATTCGGCCGGCGCAAGGGTCTCTCCGCAATTGTTTGATTGATTGAAGTCGCTCTCACCCGCTACAACACCAATACCCTGAACGGTTAAGGGGGCATTGCCCATGTTGGTGAACGTGACGTCACGCACCGCGCTGGATTTACCGACTTCGGTGTTGAGGAACGTGATAAGCGTATGTTGGAAGGAACCAGAGCCAGGTCCTGAACCAGAACCTCCAGCGTCATTAACACCAGGCAAGGCCTTCCCCCCTACGCCTACCGAATTCTTGCCTCGGGAGCCGCTGAGCGTGAGCGTGCCTTTGCGGGCCCCTTCGATAATTGGCTTAAACTGAACCTCGATTGTGCAAGTAGCCCCGCCCGCCAATATTTTCCCGCAAGTATTGGTATGCAAAAAATCGGTTGCGCCCGCCGAGAAGCCCAGGCTATCGATAGTCGCAGGATTCTCAGTGAGGTTCTTAACCTCCACACTCAGTGCAGCCGACGTTTGGCCTACCATGGTGTCTGGGAACAGCACCGACATCGGAGTAAGCTGCAGCGGGCGCTCAATCGCCTTACCGGTCAAGGTGACCACTGAATCGCCTCGCGAACTGGTGATGGCGAGCGAGCCCTGTCGAACGCCTAGCGCAGACGGGCTGAAATGAACGGTGATAACGCAGCTCGCCCCTACCGCTAGCGTATCGCCGCAGTTGTTGGACTGAGCATAGTCGGAATCACCTGACAGCACGCCCACACCCGTGATAGCCGTAGGGTCCGGTGCGTTGTTTGTAACCGTGACAACACGTACTGAGGACTCTCGAACGTACGAGTCAGGAAAACTCAGCGTGGTAGTAGATACCCCGAGACGATAGTCAACGCCCGTGCCCGAAAGCGCCAGCTGAGCTGCCAATACACCGTTTGAAGTAATGCCTACGTATCCTGCGTTAGTCGCGACACGACCAGGCGTGTATCGTACCGAAATGATACAGGTGCTGCCCACCGCAAGGACCTTACCGCAGTTATTGGCTTGGCCGAAATACGAAGAGCCACTGACAATACTGATTCCGTCGAGGGGAATATCGACACTTCCATCGTTGCTAAGCGTAGCGGACTCTACCGCCGACGAGGTGCCGAGTTGTGTCTCAGGGAATGCAAGGCTATCTGGTGCCAATGACATTCGGACAGCCAGGCCTGAAATCAGGAACGGCTTCGAGCCGCCGTTATCGGAGATAACCTGGAAACCTGTGGCAATTGTCCCCTCGGTGTCTGGCTCGTACACGAACGACATCGTGCAGCCCTTCTTGGGTGCCAATGTGCTTGTACAGTCCCCATAGTTGAAGGCCAACCGATTGTCGAAGTTTGAGACCGCAAGGCCTGTTACGGGGACGTTCCCGCTGTTAGCCAGGCTAACATTCACAGGCTTGCTCGCCCCCGGGAGAACTATGGTTCCAACAGACAGGGAAGCATCGCTGGTCGTAAGCGTGGCAGCCTGGCCAAGACCGAGCAGTGACAGGGTCGTGTACGAGCCGTCACTAAAGCTGAGCTTAAAGTTACCCGAATATCGAGTCGCGGCTGCCGGCGTCAACGAAAAACGTAGCGTGCACTGGGTGCCGGGGTCGAGCACTTTACCGCAGGTGTTGGTCTGGCTGAAATACGGTGCACCCCTATCAACACTCATGCTTGAGATGTTCGCTGGAGTGACTCCCTTGTAAGCCAGGTCAACAGAGACAGTCGCCGTGGCGCCCACCGAGACATTTCCAAAGTCGACCGAATCGCGGGTGAACGAAACACCATCCACCATTTTAGGCGGTGTCGTGGGGTCACCGCCAACCGCACCTTGAAGGATAATGGTTGTCTGGACATTGTCTTGCGCCTGTGCCGTCAAGTTTGTAGACGGCTTAGTGCTTGGAGTCAGCGCTTTAAATGTCACCGATACCACGCACGATGCACCAACTTCGAGAACATCAGGACAGTCGTTTGTCAACGAGAAGTCCGTGATAGTAGACTTCAACGGCGCTAGGAGTGCCGCGGCCGTGCCCGTATTTGACAAAGTCACGGTTTTTGATTCGCTCTCACCTACTTGCAGCGTACTGAAGGGTAGCGCTGATTCACTAAAGTCCAGGGCGGGCTTGTGCGCTGCGTCTTCATTCACCCAGGCGATGAACGTCAGGGGCGTAGGCGTGCTAGCGTCCGAAGCCATAAGGTCCATCGACAATGCATGCTGACGAGGGACCGTAGACGAGAATTGAGCGGCAATTGTGCATGACGCGCCAACGGGCAAAGTGGCCGGGCAGTCCGTGTTTGTTACGAAGTCTGACGACGAGGTAATACCCGACAAGGTGGCTGCCGCGGTACCGTCATTGGTTACAGTAGCACTGCCAATAGCACTCTCCCCCGGTGCAAGCTTGCCAAGGTCTACCGTCGACTTGACAATTTGTAGGTGAGGCATTGGGTCAATCACCTTGTCCGGACGGGTGTGGTCAACTGTGGACAGCGCCAAAAGTGCCGGGGTCTTTGCCGTCGGGGCCATAACGGCAATGGTATAGCTGGCGCCACCCACCGCCGCCGCAGTAGGCTGAACGGAGACAACGCAGGATACGCCGACTGGCAGAACATCTGGACAATTATGACTTACGTTGAAGTCTGGATTTGATGTCAGCCCCGATACCCTAGCTGGAACCGCGCCGATATTTGTCAAAAAGCTTGTTCGGGTATCGTGAGCGCCGTTTGTCAGGTCAAGCTGCAGCGAAGGCCGGTAAAACTTCAGCATCGCAGGGATAGGGTTATCGCCTGCGTCGACCACTCCCACGCCTGCCCCTGGTGCCCCAGAAGGATTGACATGCTGCGCCTTGCGCGCCTGCAAAGGAATTCGATACTCCGTCGCCACTGATAGTAGCGGTTGGAGCGTTAGTGCTCCGATGAGCAGGCTGCTTACAAGTTTTTGGAAGTTCATTATGCGCACGACGTGTGATAGCTGAAGCATTACATGAGCCGCGAAAGGCTCCTCGTTCACCATTTCAGATGTCTAGTCAATCGACGGGCTGCCAGGTTTAGGCAAAGAAGTAAGCCAAGGTCTTGCCTCGGCTTACTTAAGCTGCTGCGGTTGAATAGAGCTCCGCTGTTTACTTACCAGCGCCGGTTACGGTGATGACATCCGGAAGCACAGTGCCGTTGTCGGTGTACGGCGTGATGGTTGCACTGTAGCTGCCAACCGCCTTCGGAATGAAGCTGACCGTGAGGCGAATATTGGTGTACCCATTGGTGGCTGGCGCCATTCCCGCCACGTCACTTGTCAAGCAAGGGGTACTAGATAAGTAGTCCGAGGCCACTTTACCGCTACTCAACATACAGGCATATGCCGTAGCGCCTACGCTGTTTTGCATCATGGTGACAGAGCGCACGGTGAAGTTCGTGACATCCCCAGAAACCATGAATCCGACTGACTGCCGACCATACGACCCAGCATTCCGTAAGTACACGTACTTAGTAACAGCACTTGCTGTTTTTGACAGTGTTCCGAACGACAAATCAGCTGCAGCCGGTGCAACGGTCGCAGTATTAGTTGTCGACCATACAGCTGTCGAATCAAACGCACCGGCGGCAGTCAGTTCTAGGTCCGCAAAGCCGTCTGTCCCATTGTGCTCAATGTGCAGGTTAGCTGTAGCAGGCCCCGCCGCTGTTGGCATATACGAAACCGCAATACGAACCAACCGGTCGGTATACCCCGAGCTACATGCCGATGCCGTGCCGGCGGTCGTCACGCCTGAGCAGCTGTGCATATTGGACGTAGAGTCCCCGTACGCCGCTCCGACAATCTCAACAGCGGTCACCGCATAGCCGCTATCACCGGTTAGCGAAACGGAGTTGACAATCACCGGGGTCTCTCTATTCACGTCACGCACGTAGAAGTACCTCGTCACTTTTCCTGCGTTCGCCGTTACCGTGCCATATTCTGTGATTGGCGCCGAAGACCCATTACTAATACGGCTCACTTCAACGGTCGACTTATGGAATGCCGCGGTCAGGTCTATCTGCGCAGCTCCGCCTTTTGTAGAAGTCGCATACAGCACGCCATTAAAGTCTCCCGGAGTATCAGAGGTGGCCACGACTGTAACGGTGCAAGAATACCCCGCAGACAGGCTATAGTTTCTAGTGCAATTGTTCGAAGATGCCAACGCAAACCCTTCTCCCTCCACCCACGGCAGAGCATTCAAAGAGTCGGATACGGAACTGACGTTTTTGATGGTGAAACTACGGGAGGGCTTTTTGCCTACCAAGTTGTCACCATAGTCTGTGCCCTGGAAGGACGGAACAATTACCAGAGAGGATGTGATTGCCCCGCCCTTCAGGGTAACCACCTGCGAGCCATTAGCTAGCCGGCCAGTAGCCGTTACCGAAGCATCAGACAGTGCCCCCTCTGCGGTCGGAGAATACTTCACGTTAACTGTACAGTCAGCGCCAGCATTGAGCGAAATAGGCGTACTAGGTGTGCCACAGCTGTTCGACGTGATTGTTACATCGCTACCTGCCAGCGTGACCGAAATGTTTTTAGCTGCCACGGTTCCCGTATTACGAAGCGTCAAGCCTCGCTTGACGGTGGAGCCGACCGAAGTCGTTCCAAAGTCCGTGCTCGTTACGGTCCATTTCGCGGTAGCGCCTGTACCTTTGCCAGTCATATCAAAGTAGAAGTTACCGTTGTCGGACATCAGCGCCATACCCCCAATCCGGTCGCCAATGGCCGTTGGCGTAAAGACCAGCGAGATGGTGCAAGACTGTTGAGGTGCTAGGGTCTCCCCGCAGTTATTCGACGACTTGAAGTCATCTGGTCCGTCAATAATCGAGATACCCTGCACTGCCAAGGGCCCGTCGCCCATGTTCGTGAACGCGATGTTGCGGATGGCGCTGGACGCATTCACTTCCGTATCGAGGAAGGTAATCGCATAGTGGGTAAAGCCATCTCCCGAGCCACTTGGGCTTACGGTTTGGCCTCCAATCGAAACCGTCGGTTTGGGTTGCGCCGGCTTAGCACCTTCGCCACTGAGTCCAATCGTGTCGATACTGCGGGAGTTGACAACCTCCATTGAGCCCGAACGCGTATTTTGAGCATTCGGAGTAAACTGAACCGTAATGGTGCAGCTAGCTCCCGATGCCAGCTCCGTGCCACAGTTATTAGTTTGCTGATAGTCCGTTCCGCCAGAGATGACCTGGATGCTGGAAATCGTGGTGGTATCCGGAGCGGGGTTCGTGACAATGACGCTCATTGGGGCTGCGGGCTGCCCAACGGGCTTGGCACCAAAGCTAACTACCTTGCGGGAGTACGCCAGGCGATGGTCGAAGGCCGACCCGCTTAGCGCGACACTGCCAACCAGCACACCGTTTGAGGTGGCGCCAAGCACGCCGGCATACGTACCGACCTTTTGCGGGGTAAACCGGACAGATACCGAGCAGGCAGCGCCGACCGGCAGCACTTTGCCACAATTGTTCGACTGCCCGAATTGCTCAAACCCGAAGACGACGCTCACGCCGTCCAATGGCATGTCGGTGTCGCCATCATTGCTGAAACTCACAGTCTCAATTGCGGCCGAGGTGCCAGTTTGCGTAGCAGCGAAACTAAGGCTTGCCGGAGACATCGAGACGCGAACACCTAGGCCGGTCACTGTGTAAGTCACGGAGCCGCCATTGTCCGACACCAGTTGGAAGCTGGTGTTGAAGGGGCCGTCGGCATCGGGGACGTAGATGAACGAGAACGTACAGCCTTTTTTAGGGTTGATAGCGTCGGTGCAGTTTCCGTAGTTGAACTGCAACCGCGCGTCGCTATTGACAATCGCAACACCGGTCAGCGGAATATTGCCCGCGTTACCAACACCAACATTGGTGACCTTACTTGCACCAGGGCGCACAATTGAACCCATCGAAATGGTCGAGGAACCTGCGGACAAAATAGCTGCTACTCCCTGCCCGGACACTCCCAGCGTCTGCTGAGACTTGTCAGTAAACGTCAGCCCCAGTGAGGCTGTAGGCGCCGTAGGGGCTTTGGGAGAAAACGATAGAGAAATCGTGCACGTCGTTCCTGCTGCGATAGCATCACCGCAATCGTTGGACTGGACGAAGCTGGCACCGCCCTCGCCAAACTTGATGCTGGAGACACCTACAGTGTCAGGGCCAGCATTGGTTACCGCAACCGTCTGGGTTGCGGTCTGCGCTACCGGAACATTGCCGAAATCAACCTTTTTTGGGTTTAGCGTCACATAGTCCGCTGCCAGATTACCCTTGGTGCCTGGCACTCGAGCAGACATGCCGAGTTCTGCCGTTACATCGTCTTGTGCGTGAGCAATGAGGCGATATGACGGCGAGGTTCCCTCGGCAAGAGCGGTGAACATCACAGTAACGTTGCAGGATGCATTGACCTCAAGCGTGTCTGGGCAATCATTTGCAACTTTGAAGTCAGGCGAGGACACCAACTGTCCCAGCGTAGCCGGAACGGTTCCTTTGTTGGACAAAACTGCCGTCTGGGTAGCTGTTGTGCCAAGCGGGACGACATCGAACATCAACATGTCCGTGTTGAAGACCAGTGCGGGCATGTGCGCCGGGTCACTCTTTACTCCCGCAACAAACGTTAGCGGCGTCGGGTCTTGTTCTGGCCTGCCTTTTAAGGGAAGTGTCAGGTGGTGCGCACCTGGAAGCTCCGACGAAAACATAGCGGAGATATTGCAGCTCTGACCAATGGCCAAAATGCTTGGGCAGTCAGACGTGACAGTGAACCCGTCGCCACTTGCGAGGATGCCAGTCAGGTTTGCTTCGGCCTTACCAACGTTGCTCAGTACAGAGCTTCCGGCGGCCCTTTCGCCCGGATTAAGCTTGCTGCCAACGTTCACAACTTCCTGGCTCAGAGCGAGCTGAGGCATCAGAACCTTAGGCGGAGTTGCCGAAACCGAGAGCTGAAGCGTAGCCGGAGCCGCTGCGGTGGACGACACTGCAGTCAGGGCATAAGCCGCGCCTGGCGGAGCCGACTCAGTAGGACGAACTTTGACAGTGCAAGTTGCTTCCGGTGCCAACTCGGCGGGACAATCATGAGTTACCGTGAAGTCGCTGTTGGAGGCAATGGCAGACAGGGCCGCGGGACCCAGCCCTTCATTCGTTAGGACACTCGACTTCGTCGTCGGCGTAGCCGTTGTACCGCTGTCCGCACTGAACGACAGGGCCGCCGGTACAAACTTGATTTTGGAGGGCATGGGATTGGACCCCACGTCGACGACGCCATGGCCGCTGCCGGCGCCATTCGACGGCGTCACGCCATCGCTCGAGTTGGCGGTCGGCCGAAGGTCCCGCAAGGGGATGCGATACTCCGAACCGGCAAGCGCGGGTTGTACCGTAAAAATGGCGATAAGCGTCGAGCTAACGAATTTTCGGAGTGTTGAGGGCATCATGATGTCGAAAGAGCGATAAACCACTGCGGGCATTTATCGTATAGTGCGCGGATTTAATCGTTATCTTATATATAACGTACTTGAATTGAACATCAGATATAGACTTCACCGCTTCTTAAAACAACCGGCCGAACATGAATGGCTGCGGGTGGACCCCTTAGACAAGGCACAAACAAAAAACCGAGGCACTAGGCCTCGGTTTGGGTGAATCAATGTAGAACGAAGTGCTTACGCGCGGCGCCAGGTGGTCGCACCGCCCGGCTTGTCTTCCAGGACGACGCCTGCTTCACCCAGAGCACGCCGAAGCATGTCCGCTTTGGTGAAATCCTTCGCCTTCTTCGCTTCTGCACGTTCGGCGATGATGGCTTCAATAGCGTCTTCAGTCATCTCAGAGTCGCCACCAGCCTGCAAGAACTCGGTTGGCGCCCGCTGGAGCAGGCCCAGCACACCAGCGAGGGCTTTCAGCTGACGAGCAGCGTGGGCCGACTTCGTCTTGTTCACTTCAGTGGCCAGGTCGAACAGTTCCGCAACCGCCAGCGGCGTATTGAAGTCGTCATTCATTGCAGCTGCAAAGCGTACTGCATGGGCTTCGGTCCAGTCGACGGTCGGAAGTACAGCTTCCCGTACCTCGCCAACGAGCTTAATCTCTGCACCGTTGGCCAGCGCATCGAGCACTTTCGGGTCAACTTTGGCCATGATGGCTTCAGCGACCTGGGGGCTTGGCGGAACGACCACAACCTTTGGTTGGTGATGGGCCTCAACTTCGGCCAGGGCGGTGTACAGTCGAGTCAGCGCGTTCTTGGCGTCGTCAATGTGAACGTCGGAGTAGTTGAGCGGGCTCCGATAGTGCGCGCGCAGAATGAAGAAGCGAACAACTTCGGCATCGTACTCTTTGAGCACATCGCGGATGGTGAAGAAATTGTCCAACGACTTGGACATTTTCTCTCCGTCGACACGGACGAATCCGTTGTGCATCCAGTAGTTCACCATCTTGTGGCCAAATGCGCCTTCAGATTGTGCCAGCTCGTTTTCGTGGTGCGGGAACTGCAGGTCAGCGCCACCGCCGTGGATGTCGAAGTGCTCGCCGAGGAGTGCGCACGACATTGCCGAGCATTCGATGTGCCAGCCAGGGCGACCAGCGCCCCACGGAGAGTCCCACTTCGCTTCGGCCGGCTCGCCTGGTTTGGCAGACTTCCACAGCACGAAATCGAGTGGGTCTCGTTTGTCCGCGGTGTTGTCACCGCCGATACGCTCGCGCATGCCAGCTTTGAGCTCATCGATGGACTTACCCGAGAGCTGGCCATAGTTGGCGAAGTTGCGAACTGCGTAGTTCACGTCGCCGCCGTCTGCGCGGTACGCCAGGCCCTTCTGTTCGAGCTGGCTGATGATGCTAAGCATCTGCGGAACGTATTGAGTCGCCCGGGGCACATGCGTTGGTTCCAGGATACCGAGCGCTCGGGTGTCTTCATCCATGTATTGGGTGAAGCGGGCCGTCAGCTCGCCGATGGTTTCGCCGTTCTCGACTGCACGCTTGATGATTTTGTCGTCGATGTCCGTGATGTTGCGGACATACGTGACGTCGTAACCGGTGGCCTTGAGCCAGCGATAGGCGACATCGAAAGCCATCATCATGCGTGCATGTCCGATATGGCAGTAATCGTAGATGGTCATGCCGCAAACGTACATGCGGACCTTGCCAGGTTCGATTGGAACGAATTCCTGCTTCTCGCGAGCGAGCGTGTTGTAGATTTTGAGCTTTTCCATAGTCCTCATACAGTTGTGGTCCTTGAGCAGCTTATAGCGAATTGCCCACGAAAAGCGTCAAAGACAAAGAAAATGCCACCTCACGGGGAGGTGGCAAATAATTACGGACGCAGTGCCGGGTGAATTTCGCCCGTTTCCGGGTCGAACTGCACAGCGTTCAGCATTGCCTGGACGGCGTTGTACTGGATGCGAAGCAGGAACTTGAGGTTCTCGTACACAGCCTCTTGTTCTGGCCAGAGGCGACGCGCCACTTTCATCATGTTCCAGCTGCGATTCTTGATGTTCAGCGAATACTCGAACTGTTTCTTGTACGAGAACACGCTAGCCATGGTGGACTGGTTGTGGCCATTGTCAGCTGGCTTGGCCACCGACGCAATCGGGTCATAGGCAAGTGCAGCGTAGTACTCGTCGAGAGGCTTGGGATTGCCCTGCTCGTCATACTTGTTCAGCAGCGTTGTAGCGTTTGCCACTAGAACACCAAACAGCCAGTTGATTTCTGCGTATGGCACATCATAATCTTCCGGCGTGTCGTGCAGGAAGATTGCCGCAAGCGTTTCTGCTGGGTGGATGAGGCTGCGCAACAGGGTACGAACAAGGTGCGCGATTTCCAGCTGGTGCTGGAACTCAGGTGTCTTGCCGTCTTTGCGAACGCCAACGTGGATGGCCGAGGAAACCTGCAGAGCCTCGTACGCAATACGATAGCTGTTGTCATGCTTCATTGCACCGAGCAGGAAGAACTGCATCGAATCGAACAGTTTGTCAAACTGCCCGGTGACCGGCGCCAGCGGAGCAGCTGCTAGCCCTGTCAGCGAATCAGGGCCGTCTGTGTCAGCCACAGGAAGGTCGACAGCGTCCTCGTCGAACTGAGGCTTGAGGAGTTGAGACATCCGCTTTGCCTGACAGTTAATTTTCGAGAGCTGCGGATAGAGCTTGAAGGCAGCCAAGAGCCTGGCTTTGTAGGCAAAGATGTCCGAATCTCGCGCCGGCACTTTCGAGAGCGCTACAACATACGGCGCAGCCTCCTCCAGCACCTCCAATGCAACCTTGTACTCGGGGCAGTCTTGCATCAGGCCGAGCAGCAGATAGCGCATCGCCATCATCTGCCTGTCGATATCCTTGGTCTCAATAGACTTGATGACCAGGAGAGGGTCAATTTCGGCTTGCGTTTTATAGCAGGCACGTTCGACCGTCGATAGGAACGACAAATGCTGCACAGAGCCTTTATTTCGGTCGATAGACTCCCATACTTCTGGAGTGTTGGCGTCGTGCAGTTTAAGCAGGGCTTCGATGCGGAGTTTTTGGATAGCGTCTTGCATTGTGATGCTCCTTGGTAAATTGTCCTTCCCTGTATAGCTTCGAGCCTTAGCCTTATCTTTTTGCAAATAATGCGTAAGCATTGCCTTCCTATACAAAAGAGGCACGCACTCACTACTAAGGACACATATGCCCGTACTCACTACTTTGACTGGTCGTATTCGCGAAGGCGTCTACGAGCTGCAGCAGCTGCAAGACAAGAAAACCGCTTTCGAGCGTGCCCTGGAGGCACCTCGTAAGGAACTAGGTAAGATGCCCGGCGGCCGGAAACGATTCGCGCAGGTAGACAAGCACTTCGACGCGGCTTCCACGTCGATGGATAAAGCCATCGACAGCTATCGCGACATGGTGAAGAACTCAGTTCGCTCGCACTTCGCCAAGCATGGTATCGAACCTGGTGCCGTCGTCGAACTCACCTACCCGGTCTACCAGTTTTCTCTGGATGACGAGCTCGAAGCCAGTGAACGCCTGCTCCGTACGGAAACGGTGACTCTGAAGGTCGAAGCGTTTGCTATCCGCAGGGCGCGCAGTCGAACGGATGTTGGGCTGGATATCGTCGGCTACCCGAAAAAGGGCCGTCGTTTCGCCAATGATTTCGACAACTTCCGGCTCGAGCCGGGCTACGAGTTCAAGGTCATCCAGCCCGCCGCCTAAGGCAACCTTTGCAACAAATTCAGGCCCTGCGACGTCGCAGGGCTTTTCTTTGGTCAGATGTACTGTGGGATTGGTTTTTTTCTGCCAAACTTGACTGGCTAAGCTGTTAAACCATTACAATAATGCAACTAGTAGCGGACGGAGCATGAAGATGAGCGTCAATCCCAATTCAATGGTGCACTCCCCGGTGGCCGCGGCTCTGAAACGAACAATGCTGCCGTCAGCAGTACTCCGACCAGGCTTATCCGTTGATGAAATGAGGCAGCGGGTGGCCCTCCTCGATTTTGGCAGCACATTCCGTATTCTCGGAGCTGAGCTCGCGTTCACTGCAGACGGCGTTAAGCGATGGACTCCATTGTTTGGGCCGGCAGGTATTCAGATTGAGAAAATCCGAACGTTGCATCAGCTCACTGCAGAGCATTCTGCCTGGCTTGCCAAGGCATCTGTGCCGGAGCGACGGCGCCTCGCGTTACGTGTGTGCACCGAAGCGATTCCGTCCGACTCCTCCCAAAATGAAAGGCTTGAGCGCCGGCTGCTTCTAACAATGGCCAAGCATTTGACCATTGAACGCGTGGACATCCAGCTAACGGCTGAAGGGGTCGAGGCCTTCGCACAGACATTGTCCAACCTGAACATTGCCTCAAGCCGCATCGTGACGCTTGCACAACTGGCTCAGCTCCAGTATGACGAAGCAACGCTGGCAGTCACGCGCATGATGCAACCCGAAGCACTCGCCACCCTCCAGGCAAACTATGACGCAAGAAAAAAGGCCGCACGGGGCGGCCTTCAGAATGAGGGTTAATCCTCGGCGAACGATTCGTCCAGTTCGCCATCGTCGACCAGCATCTGGACGAAGCCGGTCATGTCTCCTGCTGCAATGTAGAACAGCTTACCTTGGCGCAGAGCCAGGTAGGCAGTCGACTCGGCCTTCAAGCCCGGAGTGAGCAGGGCCAGCATGTCGCCGATATCGACGTTTCGGGTCTCAACGGCGTAATCCGCGTGCTTCGGACGCGCACGGAACCACCAGCTGCTGTCAGTGACGTACAAGTCGTCACCTTCAAAATTGAGACGTTCTTCCCGTTCCCACTTTTCCGGTGCCCAGGACTTCGACACGATATCGACGTCCTGCTCCTTACAGATGCGCTGCATACGCAACACCTCGTTCAAAAACTGCGGTGTCAGCGTGACCTTAGCCCACGCCGGGCCCTCACCGTAGTAGTCACACGAATAGGCGTCAACGTACATCTCGACGGGTGCCGCAAGCTGGAACGACGGCGCCGGCCGAGCCGCGGGTCCTTCTTCGCGGTTCAGCAGCCCCGACAGCGTGTCCCAGTTTTTGAGACCAAGGGCCTTTGCCATCGCCTCGAAGGCGCTGCTCTGGCTAACCATCTCGGACCCGATTGCTTGGCGCAGACGAGAGACGACATCGCGGATATTGCTTTTGGTGATTTGAAAATCCATGTTTTGCTCCTGTTGTTGAGGCGGAGCCCCTGTACTTGATTGACCTCGATGTGTGCGTTACGAGTGGTCCAGAGGCTCCGCCGATAAGGGCGAAAACGTGGAAACTCGAGTTGTGCTTGCGTTCACCATCTCCCCTAAGGGAGGCACACGACAGGCTGCAAGCGGCCTTTTTCAGTATAGCCAATGACAAACGCCCGGACAATTTCTTGTCCGGGCGTTCGATTGAAGATATTGGGTCAGTACATCGCGGCCGCTTCAGCCTGGGCTTTAGACGGTAACGTCGGCCCTGCCATTGGCGGTGAAATTGACGCTAGCCAGACCGCGACAAGCGTGGCGATGAAAATCGGTGGAACGGGAATTTTCATGCAGCGGCCTTCGCTTGTTCGATGAAGTACTCGAGCACCACAGGATGCAAGAACCCTTGCAGGTTGGTTTCCCAGCACGGCTTCTTCAGCAGCTCTCGGACGGCCGACGAACTGACACACGCGAGGTCCGATGGGGTCATCATATAGACCGTCTGGATGTTCGGGCGAATCTTGTGATTGACGCCGGCGATGTTCTCTTCGTAGAACAAGTCCTGACTATTACGGATGCCTCGCACCAGGTGAGTGGCGCCCAGCTTGTCGGCAAACTGCACCAGCAAGTCGTCGTCCAGGAAATGCAGGTGCGTACGCGCCCGTGCTTCGGCGGACAATTCCGCGTCTAGAACAGCCCGCACCAAGCTCATGCGGGACTCGTCGTTGAGCATGTAGCGCTTGCCCGGGTTGACCCCCACAACGATATGCAACTCGTTCACCAGTTGAGCGGCCTGCCTGAACAACCAGCCATGGCCACGTGTGACCGGGTCATAGGAGCCTGCGACGACACCGACTGTCTTGTGCATGGTATTACTCCGTCTCGTAAGGGGCACTACGCTTGTCAGCGGGCCAAGCCCGGAGGGTAACACTACCCTCAGATGCAGGTTCTGCCGCCTCACCTGCAAACGCCTCACCCGAAAACACTCGGTCCTGCAGCGCGTGCAGCTCATGGTTGAACGGGCCCGCAGGGTCTCCCACCGATTCGTCGTCTTCACTTGCCTGCGAGAGCAGATATGAAATACCTTCGCGGACGAGCTCTTCGTGCGTAGCATACAACGCATCAGTCATCAAAAGCCGTTCTCGGCTTACCAGCTCAAGGAGCAAGTGCGGCAGTGTTGCTTGAAGGCCCGGCATTGCGACCAGTTCGTCCCGTGTACCCGCCCACTGCGTGTCCAAGGCGTCCTCCGACTGCGCATACCCTAGAAACATGAGGTCCAGGAACAGCTTCGCATCCTGAACATGCCCGACCCCCTGCGACTCGCGGACGTGGTCCAGGCGCATGAACTGCAGGCTGTCGATGAGCTCGGACGCTGCAGGCAGCATTTCCCGGTCAGCCAGCCAAGCTGGGGCAGTGTCAGCCAGGACACGCCACATCAGGCGGGCACTTCGTGCCGGCGAGCGGCTGTAATGACCCGGGAACAGGGACAGCCCCGCAAGGTGGAACCAGATAGCCAACTCGACCACATTAGGATTGGCCGCGTGCGCCCGGTGCTCGTCGAACCGCGCCAGAACCTGGGCCAGGTAGTCCAGGTCGTGTGCGACACGAACCGGGTCGCCGTACATAGCCTCAATGACGGGCCAGACGGCGGTAGAGCTGAAGAAGTTGTTGCAACGGGCTTTCAGCCCGGCGTGCGCTTCTGCTTGTTTGATAGCGTTCAAGACGCTTTCGTCTGGACCATGAGTCATGTCGACCAGTACATCGGCCAGGACTGCTTTTAGCGTCACATCCATCTGCGCTTCCAGTTTACGATGCGTCTGCTCGGTGTCCAGTCCGTCGCGCGCAGCGATGCGAGCATGCTGCGTTTCGGGGTCACACCAGGTGCCAATACACAGGTCGAATTTGCCGTAAGGCGCTACCATTTCGAACAGCAGGGGGAATTCCACGACGACGCGCGGCCTGGCGAAGATATCGTCGAGTTTCGGCGCCAGCATCTTAATCGACAGTGCTTCCAGCCATGCAAGCTCGTCCTTGTCCGCAAAAACGATGCGACTCACCGCTTTTCGCTCCGCGACGCCAAACCGGCTGGTCAGCGCAGAAACAAAGTCCGGGGCCGCATAGAGCTCGGCGACGAGCGTGTCGACGTTGAAGAATTCGTATTCGGGAAGATGCTGGGCAAGCCAGGCGACGAAAGTTGATTTACCCGTGCCCATAGCGCCGGTGACGGCAATTCGCATGATAGTCCTTGGCGGCGCGTTGAGTACGCGCTCAACATTTTAGAAAACCCCTACAGATGCCCTGCAGGGGTTGGCAGTGGCCGATGCCGGCCACTTGACGATTACTTCTGGCCGACCAGAGTGCCGGTTGGCAGGTCGGTCAGCTCCGGCTGGCCTTCCAGGTGGACGACCTTGGCGCCGGTCGCGATTTCGATGGCACGTGCCGTATCGGTGATGGTCTTGTTCACCCACTGCTCCGGGGTGCCGACGATAGAGCTCGAGATGTCTCGCGAGATTTGACCCAGACCGCCTTCAGTTTTCTGGAACACCGCGTAGGTGTCCAGCTGGTAGCCTGCCTGATACTTGTACAGGCAGCTGTACAGAGTCAGGTTGCTCGAGCCGGCGACGCTACGCACGGCACGCGAGGTCCAGACTGCGCCTTCGCAATTTGCCGACTTCGGCGCGACACCGCCGTTTTGCATCTGCGCCATTTGCAGCATCGAGCCCATGCCGGTGCCGGCCAGCTTCTGGCCCATGTCTTCGATGGTAAAGCGGCCCGGGGTTGCCGGAACGGTTTTGCCCAGTTGCAGAGGCGTATTCTGGGTAATCTGGTTTGTGTTCTGTGCCAGGCCGTCGGCAGCTGCCTTGCTGACCTTGGCGGTGTCCGCCGAGGTCTTGATGTCGAAGATGTGGTACATCTCGATGGTTGAGCTGCGGTTGGCCAGATAGGCGTTGCCGGATGCGCAGCCGGTCAGTGCGACAGCAGCGGCGAGAATGGTGGCGGCGAGAGCGATTTTTTTCATGTCAAGTTCCTCAGTATATTTTTAGGGTTCGGTAAAGAGACATCCCGTCTCACTCACCAATAACTACATTTTAGCACAACGAATCTTAAATGACAACTTAAAATGTATCATATTTTATAGAATCTATCCTGCTGTTGTTTAGATGCTTCGGCGCTTGTATAGAACGTCGTTCTACACCTTTTGCATGCATGGTGCATCGCAACATTTAAGGAGCTCGACTATGTCGGAACGTTGTTTCAACCCACTCGCTGCGGCACAGCCTTTGAGCCTGGCAGCGACAAACTTTGTATCGCAAGTACTGCGCGCACAGCGTGAATTTGGCGAACATGTCCAAGCTGCGGCTGGCCGAGTGGTTGGCGCTGCGTATATGGCCAAAATTCCGGAAGACGTGTTGGAATCAGCAATCCGAGAGCACCAGGGGCTAGTAGCGCATGCATTCAAGGCGGCGCGTGCTCATGTGCAAGCTACGAGTGAGCTGGCTCGTGGTCAATATGGCGGGCTAGTGCAGGCAAAGGTACTGCCTTGCTCGCTTCTCCAATGCAGCGCCGTGGAACAGGCTCTGAACAAAGCACAATCGACGGCCCTGCAAGCAGTCGACAAGCTGGAAGAAATTCGCCATAAGGTAGTCGACCCGCTGGGCTTCCCTGCCCCCAAGGCGGCATAAGCACCTGCTAAGTCCCCGGTCCTCCGGGGATTTTTCTTTTGAGGGCGTGGCACGGGGTTAGCGCATCTAAATTAGCCAGGGGTAAACCGGCAATCTGACGCTCGGCCAAGGACCCGCGAAGGGCAAAGTCCCTTCAAGACACTGATTCTTGCTCGGAACATCGGCGGGGACTACTGCCCGAAGCGGTCCGCCGGCCGAGCACATCCTCTACCGAAATGGTTCTACCCTTCTCCAGTTCACTACACATACCATAGGCCATACGGCTAATTACAGGAGAACATCTATGGGATGCTGGGGATTCGGCATTATGGAGTCCGACGGTGCACTCGATATCGCATCGGAACTTCATCAAATGGCAGGCGTTGAGTTCGCCGACGACGCAGAAACAGGGGAGTATTCTCCGGGAATGCGCATAATGCTGGAGCAAAGCATGGACGAATTACTGACACGCGTGCGCTCCGAGCCGGTATGTGAGGGCCACACCATATTCCGCGCCGAAGCGTTCCAAGTACTGGCGGCCATTGCCATGAAAGCTGGCTGCACCCTTACGGAAGAACAGCGTGGCGAGTTGCTGACCGGTTTGCACGACTGCAGCGAATACCAAGAAGCCAAAAAGCTTCAGTCCGAAGCTCAATCCGCCGGACGACGTATTCAGGCAGAGGACTTGGTCCGCCACGGATGGGAACAGTCTGCCATGGGCTTCGATGGTGACATCGAACGCCTCTACGGACGTATCCTGGCCATCGAGGGGGAGACAGCACTGCTGCGCGACTATGACATCGCCGGCGGGAAGCCCGTGGAAATACCGACGCGAGGCCTATTCGATGCCTTTGCAGAAAAGCAGGCGGAAGCTGCTCGTGCCAAACAAGCCGCAAAAAAAGTAGCGGGCTATGCCGTCGCCAACTGCCACGGGCTGTATGTCGACATGATTCCCGCGGTGCGTAACTTCTACGGCGCCATCATCGAGCAGGCTCCTGACGAAGACCTGATACCGAATCGTGACCGCGAATATTCCGGCGAGGCTCCACACCGCCTGGTAAAGCTCTACGCCGAGTAAGCGAACAAAACGACATACCCGGCACACAGCCATGCGCGTTGGGCAGTTGTGTGCCTTTCAAGACAAAAGAAGAGGACAAGATATGGGTGTTGATACCAAAGGTTTCGTTGCCACCAAATGCAAGGACGTGTTTTTTGTGGTCCGTCTGGCCGAAGAGGCTCTGAACAAGCTGATTCGTCCGCATTCAAAGGCCGCATTTTTTGCAGGGCGCGCTGCTGATGAACCGCCGAAGTACCGAACCGTTTCGTCGCGACTCCTGGCCGACTCGGAGGGTGTGCAGCTGAACTTCACCTACGAAGGCGAAGACCGTACGCTGCACATGTACTTCACCTGCGACTGCGACAACGAAGAATATACCCCGACGAGCATTTCGCTTTCGCTCGGCTGCTGGGGCCACAGCGAGCTGTATATGAAGACGGTTCTGCAGGCGCTCAGCCCGCTGGGTGACGTCTACTTTGACTACAGCGACTGTGATGACGTCGAGAAGGCCCTTCTCGAGGTAGAACCGCTTACCTATGTCACGGCCTGCGCTGCGGGTGTCGAATCGGCATTTCCGACGCGCCTGGCCAAGTGGGACCAGCTGTTCAAGGCAGGACTGCTACGAGCTGGCAGCCCTGAAGAAGTTATCGGACTGCCTGCGCCCGAGGTTGAACGACTGACCACCTTGCACTGGGAAACCGCGCACGAAGAACTCAAGGCCATCTGCGCCGCAGCATCGGCGCCGCCGGCACCGGCCATCGTTCACAACGAAGACGAATAACGTTCGTCACCAGCTCATCATTCTGCCGCTGCACTCGTCGACTCGACGGCTGCAGCGGCTTTTTCATGTCCGCGGAAGTTTTATCCCGTTTTTTCAGGAGGGCTATACAGGTAAAACTTACTCAGTCCCCACAGGAGACAAGAAAAGATGTTTTCGATGATTATTGTCATCATGGCAATTGCGCTGGTTGCCCTACTCGCACTGGCTACTTTGTATTTTGGAGGTTCCGCATTCCAGAAGGACTCTAAAAAACTCATTGCCCACACGCTCGTCAATCAATCCGGGCAAATCGCTGCCGCTCGGCAGATTCTTCGTACCGAAGGCTTCCCCTTGCCAGAGGGACAGGTTGTACAGCTTCCTCAAACGGCATTAGTGGCAATGCCCGTGCCGCCGCGCGCAGCTTACGCAGCAGATGCGGGCGAGCCAACGGCCTCCGATTGGGAATACTATCTCCCGACGTCCAAAGAGCATTTTGGTCTCAAGTCCAAGCTAAACGCTGACACGTGCATGGAACTGAACCGGACCCAGGGCTTCGTGGGCATTCCCGCGGCGTGGGATGGTGTCAGCCGTATGCAATGCTTTGGCCCTACGAAAGCCGGATACACCTTCCTGTACGAGCTACCAAATCACTCGGCTAGCGAGCATACCGAGGCTATCGACAAGTCCGTGAATGACGCTCTGCCTGACGTGCCTACCGCACGGCCAGGCTATCCGCGCTTGTGCCCTGACGGTACTACTATCGAAACGGGTCTTTGTGATGGCAGTGCATCGCCCGTTACGCCAGAAGAGCCACAGCCGCCTACTGACACCAAAGGTTTTTGGATTGTTACCGCAAGTGTTGAGGACGACGACCCTAGCCTCACCAGCGAGGGCTTTTCCGAGACCTGCCCCATTGGCGCCGTCGACCCTACAAGCACTGCAGCCCACCCAGCTCCTTCGCTACCGGGTGAACACTTCAATGTTGATGGTGCGGTCGAGCTGGAATGGCAGGTAGGCTGGTCTTCTGGATTCGTAGGGCCTTTGACACGAACCTGGTGCCTCCCTGCGAAGCCGGAAGATGTACCCGAGTCCGTGGAGCTGGCGCCTACCAGCAATTACGGCGGCATTGACGATATCGTTCAAACTGTGTCGCCTTCGAACGACGGTGCCATTCCCGACGCATACACTTCGTCCCGATACCGCTCGGTAGCCGTTACGGCCAATGGCGTAACGTGGTCACTGCTGGCGACTTCGTTTACGGCTGACACGGAGAATTCTAATAACGGAGACTACCTGACGATGGGTGGCCGCAAGGTAGCCATCGGCAAAACTGCAAACGCAACTCAGAGCTACTTCGTCAACTCGCCAAGCACTCGTTCCAACGGTTTGACATACCAAAACGTCTCTGGACGACTGACGCTTTCGCCGCCAGAGCCACCGTGTGTTCCGCCTGTACTCAATGCTCCGCTTGGCACCGGCGGTGACATCGTCAGCCTGCAGACGAGCGGTTGGACTAGCGCCCTGCTAAAGCGTGACGGAAGTGTTTGGGTAACTGGAGACGGAGGCGGTAACGAATTCGGAAATTGCCGCTATGACGGCGCATCCACTTGGACACGGGTTGCCACTGATGTTGTGTCCCTCAACTTCACCATCCACGACCTGTTCATGGTGAAGCGCGATGGCAGTCTCTGGGGGAATCGCGAAGAGCCTTGGGGCGGAATGTACTACGACCACGGGAAGCACATTAAGCTTATCGCCACCGGCGTTAAACAGGCAGTCAGCACCACGACTGGGTTTGCGTATTTGAAGCAAGATGGCACGCTATGGTATTCCGGCCTTAATGAGCTGGGAGAGGCCGGCAATGGAACACTTGGACGCGTAGAACCATTTGCACACATTGACTCGAACGTTGCATTTGTAACCACTGCATCGGCAAACTTGATGTATATCAAGAACGATAAGACCCTGTGGGCCACTGGTGAGGGAGAAGAAGGACAACTGGGTCCATACGGAGTGCGAAATAAGCCGTATGAGCGAGTAATGTCGCCAGGTTATCTTCCCGTCAAACTTGCAGACGATGTCATTGATGCACGCGTATCCCGGTTCACCACGCTCTACGTGAAGTCCGATGGCAGTGTGTACCTGGGAGGCGGAGAAGCTGCGTTTTGTGGGCTATTTACGGGCTCCTATGGCAGACAGTTCCACCGCATCGCCGCGGACGTCGGTCCGGTAGCGCACATCTGGCTCGAGCTAGAAAATATTTGGCTGCAGGGCCGGGATGGTGTGCTTCGTGTTGGTGGTTGCAATGACTTTGGTGCGTTCGGTGACGGCACGACAGACCCTCGAACCAAATTCACGCCAATCGCGTTCAATGTCGCGAATTTCGCAGGAGGGCTGAATTCCCTTGTCCTAGATACTTCGGGGCAGCTATGGGCGGCGGGTCGTAACGAGGCCGGGCAATTCGGTAACGGAACCACCAAGTCTTCGTCTACATTCGTTCCTGTGCGCTACTGATAAACGCACTAGCTATTCCTACTCAACAACGCTGCCTACGGGCAGCGTTTTTCCCAATTTACGCAGCATGTGAGACACATTTATGGTCAAGTCTTCCCGCACTTCACGTCGCGTCCCTCTTTTAGCGGCAATTAGCGGGACCATGCTATTGCTGGCACTAGCGCTCATTGGCGGTGGAAGCTATATCTACGCGAATCGAGCTGGGGCTTCGCTTGAGCAACAACTGCTCGCCGCAAAACAACTCGCAAGTACTGATATGCCCCGACTTCGTGCAGAGTTGGCCCAACTCGCAGGCTACCCCAGCTTGACGGAAAGCGAAGTCCGCCGCATTTTCATGTTGGAACAGCATCGGCCAGGGCCACGGGGTAGTGAGCTATTGGCCCGAGAGTTACAGGCGGCAAGCCCAAATCGGGTTGCTGTCTCCCCTGAATTGCCCAAAGCGCTTACCGCCACGTTAAAGAACTACCACCGCGAACAGTACAAGCATCAACGAGAACTACGACAGCTGCGTAACGCATACCGAGAACGGTTGAATACTGGCTGGGTTGGATGGTGGATGCGGCGGGCGGGGTATCCCAAGACGGCGGTCTAGCCAGGAATGCCCAAGTCACGCTAGAGCCCCTAATTACCCCTTGAATATCTTCGAACAGTTTGCTGTTTGCCTATACAGGAGGCAGGACAACTCGCTGCTCGAACAATAGGACATACTTTGAAAAAAATCGACGAACAACTTGCCAAGCTGGCGAAAGCCACTGATGAGAGTATTACAGCCATTCGTGATGAGGCCGCGCGATTGGAAGCCGCAAGCCATGCCGCTACCGGTGGTAAAGCCATGCCGCTCGATGCCTGTAAGCTTCCGGACCGAATCGCCCGGGGTAACACTATCGAGTCATTCGAGCCGAATTACTCGAGCTGGCACCACCGTGACTGGCGCCGAGCAGCAGCTGCCGCTCGTGCAGAACTGACCAGTGCCAGGGAATCCCTCGAAACCCAACACGCGGCCAAGCTCCCAACCATCGAGAACAACCGTCGAGTCATCGAGCAGGTCAAGCTCATCATGACGAACCTGGGTATTCCGGAGGCCCGCACGACCTACGGATACGCGACACAGCGAGCGCGAAAGATGACGTCAACGACGGTTCGTGCCGGCTACCTGGCGGACTTGGCAGCGGCCTGTCCTACCGATGACGGCTACGCCGCCTGCAAGCATAAGCTGGACGACTTCGAGCGCCGGCTGACCTCGTACGAAAAGACGGAAGCCGAAAAAGAAGCGGTGGTCAAGCGCGAGGAAGAACAAGTACGCAAGCAGCGCCAGCAGCGGACCCTGCTCGATGCGATGGCCGAGAAGTATGGCTGTGATGCCGAGGTCTACGACATCATCGAGGCTCTCGGCAAGCAAAACAAGTACTTCCGCTTGGCATACTGGCTCCAGCGTAACCGCAATAACTGGAACGAGGGGCCCGACTATGCCAGGACCGGCTTGGACGGGTTTACTGTCGAAACCGAGGAAGACCAAGCGATTTACAACGACATCGAGCCACGCATCTCGGATTGGGACGGCGATGGCCGAACTTTCCGTGACAGCAACTACGGCTACGATTATCTTTTCGGGAAAGTCGAGCCAGAGCTGATGGCCGATTACCAGCAGCTGGCGGACGCTGACCTGCTGCCCGAAGACTGACCATTAGCCTCATTCAAGCCGCCTGAGACGATTCTCGGGCGGTTTTTCAGTTTGTGCCAAGTAGCCTACACTGGACAGGACAACTCAAATAACTGCCATGAAAACTGAACTCGAACAAGTCAACGCATTACTTCCAAAAGTAGTGGGTACCAAGTACCTCCCATCCGAGGCCTGGCTGGAGGACTATCTGGCCGCAACCCCTGCCGACATCAGCCTGTTTGACGACAAACGGTTGAAACAGTTGCGTCGGGCGTTCCCTGAGCTGAACTACAGTGACGTGTTGCTGATGAAACTGTGGTCCTTGTACGAGGACATGCTGCACTCGAATGTACTCGAACCCGCACGCGACACGCTCATGTTCGTTCACTTTCTGCTGGCTATTCCGAAATACGCTCGTCGAGGCAAGCCGCTACCTTATGACCTGCATATGACCGACGAAGGCGAGCGTATCCAGAACCTAGTACTGGCGGCTAGTTAACGCAGCAAGCCATGCATTCCCTGAGCCGGCCCTATGGCCGGCTTTTCTTTGCTCTCCGCGCTTGTATTAGGGAAGGAATCTAGCCGCGTCCGCCGGTCGGGGCATGAGGCACCGGTCACTTCTACCAAAGAGGCGGTATCGATTGCGGGCGACCAGGCGATACATGGCATCCCGCAAGGCAGCGGGAATAAGCCAAAATACCCATAAAGCGCGCCACGCTCCACCTAGCGTATGGAGCACCCGAAGAATGGCTGCAGTATGCTGCCAGCTCCGCTCTCCGTCTACGACCAGGAGTGTGTCCAAGTTGTCCAAGGGTAGCCCGGCTTGCTTCAAAAGTCTCTGCCCTGTCACGCCCTGCATCGACGCAAACTGAATTTTCCCCTTAGAGTCTCGAGGCAGTAAAAAGCGCACCCAACTATTGCAGAGGAGACACTGAGAATCGAAAACCACTATCATGCTACTTCCTTTCCAAAGGATGATTGTCTGTTTAGGGACTTAGCCTATTGGCTGCTGGCTACACCCTTACATAGGACAACGTTGAAAGGACGAAAATGACAACTTTGCATTTCTCCATCTCTGGTGAATCGCTTACGAGGCACGTGCGTGAACTCGTTCTCGAGGGGAACTGGCGCCACGCAATGACGACGCTGGTTGACGGGCTGGAAGGCATGACACATGACCTCGCACTGGCCGTTCTCCAGGGCGAAAAGCGCTTAGCAGGTAAAGACGAAGACTTGCATGATGAAGTAGAATCGCCGGAAGTCTGCGCGAAGCTTCAAGCGCAATACGCCGAAGTCCTGCTTGCCAACACGCTTTGCTGGGGCGGCAAGCACTACCGTGCGTACGCGTTGGTGACGCGACTCGGGTCCGACGTATTCTACGCTGCACAACAACGATTCAACGAATACGGCCGGCGCGGTTTTCTGCGTCGCTGCCCTGTTGAGCTTACCGAGCAGCAAGCGTTCGACGTCGAGCAAGCTTTGGGGTACGCTAATAACGTGCATACCGACATTGCTTTTCCTGTGCACGACGCAGACCAAAAGTTTGTTTCGTGGGTTCTTCTCGCAGAAGATACCGCCGCGGCAGACCTGCCGCTATGGATGAAGCCCAACACCTCGGTAGAGCAGCTGGCAGTCCACGGCCGCTATAACTTACCGATTCGACGCTACGAGGAACCAAAGGCCGTGACGCCCGAAACTCCACCTGAATCCGCGCAGCCCACACCAACAACGGCCACTCGGACGCGTGAGCGGTCCTCCGCCCTGTCGGACGAGCAACTGGACCAGGAATACGCCAAGTTCATCGAGGGCATTCGCCAACGCGTCACGGCATTTGCTAATAACGACGCACAGTTCGGCTGGCACGAGTTCAAGTTCCATCACGAGGAAAGCGGGCGCTATGTAACGCTGAAAGCGCCAAAGCGAGCCTTAATGGCATTTGCGCTATCGCGCACCTGCGCTGCCCACCTGGCGCCGACATATACGCCGTTCAGCCCGATGGGCCTGAAGCTAGGGGTCGATAGCCCGTTGCACACGGACGTCTGGCTGGGATGCGGGTTGAACATCGACGATACCGTCTATGACTCCAACAGCATCAATCATGCTGCGTTCATGGAAATGATGTTCGAGATGCAGAAGGCGCTTCTCGGATACGAATTCCAGGTTTTGACTAGCGGTGGCCAAAAAGAGGTGGCCGGGCGCATAGTAGGACCCGACGCACGGTATATCGGACCGGAAGACATCCTTCTGGTACCGCATGCCGGCGTTGAGTTTGACCTGCCGGCTAGAGAAGCTGGCGCAGTCATCTGTGAAACCGGTGGCAAGCTCGCGCACTTGGTCACAGTCTGTCGTGAAGACAATAAGCCGATTGTGCGAGTGCCGGATGCCTTGAAGATTCTGCAGCCGGGCATGCGTGTGACCCTCGACCTTCAAAAGGGCAAACTCGACATCTGGAGCCTGTAATACATTCCCATCCCGCCGTGCGACCTGCCGGCGGGATGTTTTTTGGTACTTAGCCGCGGAATGCGTTTCGCATGACGGTGACCAAGATAAAGAGGAACATGAGCGGCGCCATATAACCCGCCATCTTGAACACGGCCTCTACCGGGTCATCTGTACCCAAGAGCTCATGGACAGGGCCTGCAAGCCCCTCTATCGGCCGCGACGACCCTTCTTGCGCAACGGTTGGCGGCGGTACGTCGGCAAACTCCTGCACCGGGGTATCGCCCTCACCAGGTTCAACGATACTGTCTTCGGGCAGGTACCAGCCTTCTTGAACGGAGATGTCCTGCGCGTAACGCAGTTCTTCGGCTGTCATCGACTGTCGAAGACTCGCGACCTCAGCGTGCAATGCCCGCATATCTGCGTCTGACTTATGAGCGTTATCCGACAGCATCCAAGCCAGAAATAACAGGCCCCAGATACTTGAACTGGACTTGGTTCGTGTCGTTGCAGCGTATTCCGTCTGCATACGGTTCCGGAACCCACTTTCTTGCGAACGCAACTGCGACCGGAACTTGGGGCTGTACTGGGAATAATTGATTCGTCCTGCACTAAGCGTATTGGTAGTGCGGCTAGCTGCCGTGCGGTCGATGCTGGAGCTTGTCCCCGTTCGGCTAATGCTGGATTTTGCAGCTACGCCGGCGTACGACGAAGCTCCATCAATTGAGCGGGATTTGGCAGGCTGTGTGGCCATTCGCGTGGACCCCGCCGATGCCTTATTCGCGACGGTAGTCGCGGAGGCCGAACGCGAAGGCGCGTAGCTCGGGCGAGTGCCGCTGCTGCTCGCGGGGGAGGCACTAAAACTAGGTCGTGCCGAATATGAGCTTGTGCGGCTTGAGCTGCTACTGGACGATGATGCGCTGAAGCTGGGGCGAGCTGAGTAGGAGGATACCGAGGTCGACCGGCTGGACGAGCTAGAGGACGACCCCGCCCATGCGGATTGTGCGCTGATGACAACCAGTGCAGTCACCGCCGCGGCTACCATGCGAAGTTTAGACATAGGCGAAAGAAAAATAGAAAGTAGAGCTCCGTGTAGCGGTAGGTTTTAGTCACACCGCACATTGACTCTTTTCGACGGCCGTACTCGTCGAAACAATACCGTTCGTCGCAAACTGTTGCGGCCTGGTCATCGAAAGCTACCGCTTATCTAAAAAGGCATAAAAACACGTCGTTTCCGTCCATACATGAGGTATATCCCTCTTTAAGGAGACCTCCATGAAAACTCTCGCAAAAATTCAACAAGACAAATGGCTGGGTGGTGTTTGCAGCGGCTTCGCCTACGCCCTAGGCGCCCCTACGTGGCTCGTCCGCTTGGCTACTACCGTGCTCTTTCTCGCAACCGGCATCGGTATCTTCATCTACCTGCTACTGTGGATTTTTATGCCAAGCTGGCACGTGGACCCAACAGACTATCGAGAACGTACGCAAGCACCAGGCGTAGGCGGAAATCCGCCGCAGTAATCTGGCCAGCGTTGAAACCCGCCATCGCGCGGGTTTTGGTTTGCTGTTTCGGATATTGCCGCCGTATCACTATATGTGGGACGGACAACTATTTGAATACAAAGGACTCATGACGCATCTCCGTGTTTCGCCCCAGCTGCACAAAGCCCTCATTTCGGAAAACCGCCGCAAAAACGGCAATCAGCTCGTCACGCTGGCGGGTTATGGCCCTCAAAATGACCCGGACGTCGTCGTTTTTGAGCTCAGCGTTGCGAACAAACATTCGCGCGGCAGTCTGAATGCTGCGCGCTTCGACCCCGTCGTAAACGGCTGCGCTCTCCGCTGCTAAATTTCTACCGCACCAGCGCATGCTTGGTGCGGTTTTCTTTGTAGGCCTGACTACCTACACCAGAAAACCAGTTTTTAAGTTAAATTCAAGGACACCATGAATACCATCACAGGCATCGAGGACTTTTATAACGGCAGTGCCGCGGAATATGTTCAGCGCACAGTAGCGTGCGACATGTCCGGCAACCTACGGCAGTTCGTCAAACACCTTCCGCCCGGTGCTCACGTAGTCGACGCGGGCTGCGGTAGTGGCCGCGATACCGCCTGGCTTCTGGCACATGGTTACAGCTGCTACAGCTACGACGCCTCACAAGAACTGTGCAAACTCGCACAAGACCATGTGGGCGCCTTGACGCGAATCCACTGCCATCGTCACGACGCTCTCAAGCTATCAGCGCCGGCAGACGGAATCTGGGCTAGTGCCTCGCTGCTCTTCCTCAATGATGAAGACCTGTCTACGGCCCTCCAAGCGCTGCAGACCAGCCTGAAGCCAGGCGGTATGCTCTACGCCTCGTTCAAGCACGGGACTGGTTGGCGACAGGATGGCGACCGCTGGTTCCGCGATATGGCTCCGGAAAACGGCCGGCTCCTGGAAGAACTGTCGGGGCTTCGGCTGGAAGCTGTCATCAGCGACAACGATACGCTCGGTCGTAACAACCAGTGGAATGCGTTCTTGCTCCGTAAGCCTCTCGAAGCTCCAAAAGGCTATCACGTGTACCAGACCCTGGTAGGCACTTGGCGATGGTCTAAGGGCGAGTTTGGCACGCCCAGCTGGACGGACGGCGAAAACCTGGATGATGAAGCCGCAGCCGTTGAGGACGCGTTCCGAGACGCCGCGCGATTCGCATGAGGACACTCGTCCAACCGGCTTACCGCACTAAGCCAAGCTAGGAGCCTTTAAGCGCCAACCCCTTCAAACGACCGCATCGCGGTCGTTTTCTTTTGGCCAAAGAAAAACGCTACCCCGGAGGATAGCGCTTTTAAAATCACACGGCGTTCTACGCCGTCAGCAGGTATCAGCAGGAGCCAATACGCCCTTCGGTGAACTCGAACATGTGCAGGTCGGCTCGCATCAGTACTTCCAGCGGTGCGGTCTCGGCGGTATAGCCTTCGAGACTGTCCGACTTTTGGAGGAGGTCACCGATGAAGACATACGTCCAATCGTCAGGTTCTTCCCGCACGGTGTAGGGGATATTTGAGATATCCAGCGCTCGCTTGAGATGCTCGAGCGCCGACAAGTCAGGACCCGTTGCCTCCATAACGCCAGCCTCCTCACGAGGAAAAGCTTCCTCGCGAGTCTGGTGCTCTTGTCCATTCCCGCCACTAATGCCCTCTTCCGGCGTATCAGCCATGGCGACAGCCGCTTCGATGGTGCCGATGCCAGTACCCCAGCAGGCCGCGGTATGGTTGACTGCCCAATCCTGCAGGTCTTCGGATTCGTCTCGGAACCACGCTTCCACCATTTCGCGCGGTGGCTTGGTCCCGTGGCAAAGCAGCGCCAGCGTGTCGACGACGCGGTCCACGTACTCGGTGGGTGTGCGACCGTCGCCCAGGGTGAGCGGCTGCAGCGTAAAGAATTCCGTCAGTTCGACGTTGTACAGCGCCACCACTTTGCCGGAGTCGAGCACAGCCACTGGTTCGGCCAACTCGGGCTCGTTCTTGTCTTCAACCCACTTCAGCTGCACGCCCCTGACGCGATGTGCGACACCGTCAGCGTCGCGCCAATACAGGCAGGAGATACGTTTTGCCTGCTCTTTCAGGAGGCGAATTTCTTTGTCAGTCAGCATAGGTCCTCGTAGGGTAATTGCGCAAAGCGCGGTTGTTCCTATGACGTATAGCCTCGCAATGACAACCTCGACCACGTGCGGGGCTATTGCCTAGACTGGCCAGGTAAACTATCAAGAGAGGCAAAACATGCTTCAAATTTTCAGAGTCGAACATGCAAAAACCCGGCAGGGCCCGTTCCAGACCGTTGACGAGTTCACCCAAGAGCTCGTCGTAAAAGCTAACTCCAACCCACGTCTCAAATCTCCCGGGGACGATGGACTACCTTTGGGGAACATCCCCTGGTCGTTCGTGTTCGGCTGCCTGAACCTGGAAACTTTGAAACAGTGGTTCTTGCTCGGCGCCTCACCTGCGGACAATGAGCACATCATCCACACGCTTAAATCCAAAGGGTTTCAGCTGGTCGAGTACCTGGTTGATGAAGACGATTATCTTGTCAGCCACAGTGGCGTGCAGGTGGCGTTCTCCACGTCAGAAGCACGTGACGAGGGCCTGGCCCAACACCACGACTTGGCCCTATTGCTGTAGTCGCAACACAAGAACAAGCGATAGACTCACTTTTGTGATTAACCAAAGGGCGCTTTGCGCCCTTTTTCATTGTCTCTCCGACCATCCGCGCGGGTAATCCCTGCAGGTTTCCGCCCTGGGACGCCGGCAATGTTGACACCCCTGTAAAAGGTGCGCTCACACGTGGAGCGCTCCATGTTGTTCTAAATAGTCGACATGCCGTCAATAAGTTCGAACGGTGCATGGCTATACCTGGAAATGCTCCAGGCTGCTTCACGGCAGACCTGGTACCAGGACAACCATTATGAGGTTTTATCAATGCTGAAATCCCTACTGCGCCGCTTGGCGTCGCTGCTGTACCGTGTCAATCTGCGCACGGATGGCGCAAGCTTCAATCATGAGAAGACGCTCGTCGTGGCCAACCACGAGAGCTTGATGGACGGCGTGCTGCTGTGGCTCTTCCTGCCCCTAAACGCGACGTTTGTCGTGCATACCGGCGTCGCTCGCCACTGGCTGTACCGCCATCTGCTGAAATTCATCCCGCATCTGCCGGTCTCCCCGACCAGCCCGCTGGCAATGAAGCAGGTGCTACGCCTGGTTGAATCGGGCACTCCGGTGGTCATCTTCCCTGAAGGCCGCCTGACCACCACCGGCGCGCTAATGAAGGTCTACGATGGTAGTGCCTTTATTGCCGCGAAAACCGGAGCATCGGTTATTCCAGTGCGCATCGAGGGCACGAGCATGTCTCCGTTCTCGCGTCTGACCGGCATCATGCCGCGCAAGTGGTTTCCAAAGCTGAGCGTTACCGTTCAAGCTCCACGTATCATCAAGATGGCGGAAACTGGCTCGGCAAAGGTTCGCCGCCGTGCTGCTGGTGAAGACATGGCCCGTGTGCTGCAAGAATCAGCAGTAGACGCCCAATCCAGCCAAACGCTATTCGAGGCATTCCTGACCGCTCTGCGTACCTTCGGCGCGAAATATCCGCTCATCGAAGATTCGCGCATGCTTGAAGACCCGACCTTGCCGGTGGAAACCTACGGCTCGGTGCTGCGTACGGCCCTGGCGGTTCGCCGCCTGGCTGAACCGCTGACTCGACAAGGCGAATGCGTCGGCGTGCTGATGCCAAATGCTGCTCCGACCGTCGGGCTGATTCTGGGCTTGTCGGCGGCGGCACGTGTGCCTGCGATGCTGAACTACACGGCCGGCCGAGACGGCCTGCAGGCTGCCTGTGTCGCGGCAGATATCAAGACGATTTTCACCTCGCGCACCTTCCTTGAAAAAGGTAAGTTGACCGCGCTGGTTGAAGGCCTCGAAGGTATCACCGTGTTCTACGCTGAAGACTTCAAAGTGAGCCTGACCCTGGGCGACAAACTCTGGATTGCAGCGCACTTGAAGATGCCCGGCCGTGCCGCCGTACCTACCAAGGCAAGTAGCCCTGCTGCGGTGCTTTTCACCTCCGGGTCAGAAGGTAAACCAAAGGGCGTGGTTCACACCCACACGTCGATTCTGTCAAACGTTGCGCAAGTGCGAGCCATGGCTGACTTCAGTCCACTGGACAAGTTCATGGTGGCTTTGCCTCTGTTCCACAGCTTCGGCTTCACCTGTGGTGTGATGCTGCCGCTGGTTTCTGGCTACAAGATTGTCTTGTATCCAAGCCCGCTGCACTATCGTGTCGTTCCAGAAGTGGTCTATGACCGCAACTGCACCGTGCTGTTCGGAACCTCGACCTTCCTGGGCAACTATGCACGCTTCGCGCACCCGTATGACTTTGCCCGCCTGCGCTATGTCGTGGCCGGCGCCGAAAAGCTGTCGGAAACCGTGCGTAACACCTGGTTCGAGAAATTCGGCATGCGTGTCATGGAAGGTTACGGCGTCACCGAGTGCGCTCCGGTCCTCGCAGTCAACACCCGTATGGCGTATCGCACGGGCAGTGTCGGCCGTATGGTCCCTGGCCTCCAGTACAACCTGGAACCGGTGCCAGGCATCGAAGACGGCGGTCAGCTGGTTGTCAAAGGACCGAATGTGATGGCAGGCTACATGAAGCACGAGAAGCCCGGCCAGCTGCAGCCGACGGAACACGAAGGTGCCGCGGGTTGGTATAACACCGGTGACATCGTAAGCGTCGACAGTGAAGGCTTCGTCTTCATTCGAGGCCGCGTCAAGCGCTTCGCGAAGATTGCGGGCGAGATGGTCTCGCTTGAGGTAGTGGAAAAACTGGCTCAAGCGGTGTCGCCAACGTTCGCTCACGCGGCCGTGGCCGTACCAAGCGAAGGCAAGGGCGAAGCACTGGTGCTCTTTACGACCAATGCCGAGCTGTCTGCAAAAGACCTGCAAGCTAAAGCACGTGAACTCGGCGTGCCAGAACTGGCAGTTCCGCGTATGGTGCGGGCTCTGGAAGCAATTCCGGTCCTGGGCACCGGCAAGACGGACTACGTCAAGCTGAACCAGCTCGCTCGAGCATAATTCAACGGCGCTCTTTCACGAGAGCGCCGTTTTTCTTTGGCGCTTTAGGCTGGTCGCTGTACTGGTCACATCTCTCCGATACTTCGGTACGAAACACCTATGACTAGCCCTGCTACCCCCACTGCTACCCTCGCCGTTCCAAAACACGCTCTTGCTGGCGTTCTGGTCGCGCAATTTTTATCCGCCTTGGCCGACAATGCTTTGCTCTTCGCAGCAATTGCACTATTGAAAACTCAGATGTACCCCAGCTGGTCCATCCCCGTTCTCCAGGAGTTCTTCGTTGCGGCCTTCATTCTGCTTGCGCCCTTCGCCGGGCCGTTAGCCGACGGACTTCCAAAGGGTCGTGTGATGCTCATTTCCAACGGAATGAAGCTGGCCGGTGCATCTGCCATGCTGGCCGGCCTGAATCCGTTCGTGGCCTATGGACTTGTGGGCCTTGGCGCTGCAGCCTATTCCCCCGCCAAATACGGCATCCTGTCAGAATTGGTGCCAACAGACCGCCTGGTCAAAGCTAATGGAGCAATGGAGGCGTCGACAATCGCTGCCATTTTGCTGGGTGCTCTCGCCGGCGGTAAAGCCGCGGATTGGAACGTATTCGGGACATTGGTTGGCATTGTGGGGCTCTACGCCGCCGCTGGCTTGGCCAATCTGTTCATCCCCGCTACCGGTGTGGCGCTTCGTCCGATTCCGGGCCCGCGTGAGCAATTGCGAGTGTTTGGCCGCAGCATGCGCACCCTCTGGGCCGACGGCCCTGCACGTATGTCCATGCTGGGTACGAGCGCGTTTTGGGGCGCTGGCGCCACACTACGATTCCTACTTGTTGCCTGGGTGCCGGCAGCATTGGCTATCACCAGCAATGCGATGCCTGCGTATCTGAATGCGTCTACGGCGGTGGGCATCGTCGTAGGAGCCGCTTTGGCCAGCCGATTTATCACCATGCAGAATGCCTCCCGCGCAATCTGGGCGGGCCTGGCGCTGGGCGTTGTGGTGGCGCTGCTGGCCGCTATCGACACGCTCCCCCTGGCTTTTGCGTTGACTGCCTTGGTAGGCATCGCCGGCGGATTTTTCGTCGTCCCGCTCAACGCCCTGCTGCAAGAGCGCGGTCACACCTTGGTTGGGGCAGGTAGCGCCATTGCTGCGCAAAACTTGGTAGAAAACCTTCTGATGATGACCATGGTTGGCATCTACACCGGATTGAACCATGCCGACGTGGGGCCTTCGGCTTCTGCTCTGGTATTCGGCCTTGGATTCTCGGTAGCTTGCGCCCTGCTTTTGCGGAGTGCGCGCAAGTAAGTACAGCTTTTCTGGCCGCTCATAATTTGCTACACCATTGAGAACATCAATCTCAACGACAGGACAAGCCATGAGCGCCACTTGCACATTCCCCGAACGCGGCATCGCACGCGCCAACAAAATTTACGTTGTCACGACCCACAGTCAGGACGGCCGTTCTCTGGAAGGCTTCTGGATGGATTACAACCCAGAGGACCGTTATGCGCTGTTCTTGCTGGAGTACTCCCTGGGCCACTCCGCCGGCGTCGACTACTACTCGGTGTACGATGAACACGGCAACCGCATTTCCGATTTCGTGAAAGAGCTGTCGCCAAAACGCCAATAAGCATTCAAATCGCCTTCTTCGGAAGGCGATTTTTCACTTCGGGCCCCCCGCACCGTCTTACCTACACTTGGAAGAATTTTAACTTAAGAGGACATTATGAAATTTGAACAAGCTGCTGGCCACCCGATGAAAAGTGCTCGTATTCTGCTGCACACGGGTGTCGGACTCAGGCGCTATCGCTACAACCGGAGCAACTGCCTGGAGCATGACGTATCGCGCATTGCTTTCAAGTTGAGCAAAGAGCGCCAGAGTGGGTACACGTCAAAACTCGACATGTTCCCGGAACGTAGCCTCTGCGAACATGATGCATTGAATTCAATCATGCGTAAGATTAACCGCGCATTGACCCAAGACGAAGTCCTGTCCATCGTGACCGATAACACCTGGTTGGCCCAGACCATCGCTGACTTGATGGTACGTCAGGGCTTGTCGTGTTTCTTGCACGTCTTTTCCTGGGCCGACGAACGTCTGTGCCACATGTCGGACAGCGACCGAGCGCAAGGCGTCATACACGGCTGGTTTCCCGACCAGAACACCCGTGTTGCTACGCAAGCTTTCGAGCTTGCGCCGCGAAAGCTGGACTACCTCGAAGATATCGACTTCAAGGCAGCCCTGTACGCGGCTTTGACTCACAGCTAGGCAAACACGACGTACTCTATTCGACGGCACCTTCGGGTGCCGTTTTCTTATGGCTGCCCGGCGGCCTACGGCGTCTAATGTATAAGAAAGTTCGCTTTACGCGAACATGAACCCATTCTCCTTTTCCAGCGCCAGCGACACGGTGTTGTTTGTACTGATTTGCTTACTCATGATGGCACTTGCCATCCTGGTACTGGCGTGCCTGGGACGTAAGCGCCCGCGCGGAAAGCACAAGTACCTCCCGAAGCCGTTGTTGACGCCTAACGAGAAAGAGTTTTTTGGTCGGCTACGCAAAGCCGTGCCGGAATACGCCATCCAGTCTCAGGTTTGCATGGGCGCGCTCATGGAGGGACGGCATACCAGCGGCAAACACCTGCGCACGCGTGCGAAGTTTTCTCAAAAAATCGTCGATTACGCGCTGCTGGACGACAAGCTGAATGTCATTTTGCTCATCGAGCTCGACGACCGCACCCATGACCCCGACAAGGACGCCGCACGTGATGCGATGACCAACGAGGCAGGCTACCGCACCTTGCGTATCGAGAGCCGCGCCAAGCCCACGGTTCCTGCTTTACGTGCCCTCATCCTAAAAGCAATTCGCCAAGCGCGTCGCAGGTCCGCCTGGCGGGATGCTGTGCAGGGCGCGTGAGCGGCCGAGGCTATACCTCGAACATCCTTTAACTCATATCCGACTATTCATGCTTATCCTCGGCGCCGTCGTTCTCATCTTGCTTGCTGTCGTGCTCTTTATGTTGAAGCGCCGCAGCGGCCCTCGGGCTACCCATCAATACTCTGCCAAGCCCCTTCTGACCGCAAACGAAAAGGAGTTTTTTGCTCGGCTCGACGAAGCGGTACCGGAGTACTTGATTCAGTCGCAAGTGGCCATGGGTGCGTTGATGAACGGCCGTCATGCCGAAGGAAAGGATTTCGCGACCCGCAGCACCTTCGACCGCAAGATTGTCGATTTCGCCCTCCTCGACGAAAAGCTAGATGTGGTGCTCCTGATTGAGCTCGACGACCGCACTCATAACGCCGGCAAAGATGCTGCCCGTGACGCGATGACCCGCCAGGCGGGCTACGCCACCTTGCGCTTTGAGAGCCGGGCCAAGCCTGCGGTCCCAGAGTTGCGGGCGCAAATTCTGCGAGCGGTCAGCCAGGCGCGACGAAAGTAACCTAACGAGTCTACCTCGCCATCAGTAACTCAGCGCCCGTTCACCAAACGGGCTTTTTGTTGCAGGATTTTAAGCAACATCTCCGTGGCTTGATGCAGCACAACGAGCGCGGGGCTAGTGCCGAGGCTAGCAAAATAATTCGAGTGTACACTCCTCCATATTATTGACAGGAGGAATTAAAGTGGAGTCAGTGATTGAACTTGAGCATTCGAGTTTCGGCCTAGAGCTGGCCGACGAGCTAGAGCGGTCCAGTGTTCCTACCGGGTGGGTGCACACTGGCTTGGGAGCCTTTCAAGTCCATATCATAGACAGTGGACGGACTCATCACTTTGACCGTAATACCCTGCGCAATGCAGTTACCTTGGACACCCTTCGGTTGGGCAGCTCCCTGGGGCACAGCGACATCTCTCGGCAACCGGCCTACCTGTATCGGACCCGCGAACTGCAGATATTGTTGACCAAAGGAGAAATCCATCGGCTCGTTCTCCACGAACTGCAGCCGAGTGAAGTGCAGAAGCTCCGTAAGCGGTATGGGAATTTTTTCGAGATTGACGAAGACTTCTATCAGCGCGACACCGGGGAGGCTCTTTAGGGGCCCGCTGCATGGAGTGCTGAGAGGTCCTATACGAAAAAGGACAACCTTCTCACAGACCCATGCACAACACCAAACCTATCATTCAGCGCTATCGCAGAACTGACCAAGACAGGCTCGGCGAATGGGCTTCCATCGATTCGACCTGGAAAACCCCTGCCTCGTCCGGCTTAGTGTCCCACGACGTTTACCACCACCTACCGTCGGACAAAGGAACGTTTGCTCAAGAAGTTGCCGCCCTCGGAGCAGAGTGGTACATCAGCATCCAGCCGTTTTCCGGCGACTTCCAGGATATACGGGCAGATGCCCTGACATCCTTTGCACGCAATGTTTCCGATACCGTACTGAACGCTATCGACTACAAGGAACGAGACCCGTTCAGGTTACCCTCACGGACGGCGCCGGACACTTCGACCCTAGAGCTGGAGTACTTTCAAGGGCTTGCATGCGCCGCGCATCAAGAGCTACTTTCAAGTGCGGACCCGCGGGTGGCACGCGCCGAGGACTTTGAAGCACGTTTCGTTCAGAACCTACTGTGGGGCATCAGCCATGCCCGGGAGCGATTCCCGGACCAGCGCGCCGTGCGGCGCGGCAGTTTGCAGCTCAGCTATGACCTCGCCGACCTGGATAACAGCGAAGTGCCTGTCGGCCACGACATCACCATCACGCTTGAGGGGTACGACTGCAGAATTGAGTTCACGGATGCGGATGCACCATTTGTGGAAGAGCACCAGCCGGAGCCGGCAGTACTGATGCGTTGGTGCTCCTTCGAGCACGGGTACCCGGTCAAGTATGCGACAGTGCATGCCAACGCTGGCGATTACGCCGATTTCGTTCAGCGGCATTTCGAGGAGCAAGATTCGGAAGAGCTAACGGATGAAGCGAAGCGCTTGCCAGAGGGCGAAGCAACGAGTCTTCGGCCGGTCTATGTGGTGAGCCAGGCCATAAAGGACTCCCTGACTCGCCTGGGTAGCTTAACGCTTTCGATGGCGATGCTGCAATCTGCAGACCAGTCGCCCCGCGGCGTGCTAGTTCTGTAACCCAAAAATTTCAAACCCGTCTCGACCATCAAGGTTGGGACGGGTTTTTCGTTAGCAATGGCGTATCAGTCGCGGGTGGTCGCTTGGAGTTCTTCTAGTGATGCCGGTCGGGCTGCGTTAGCGTCCCTGGCAGCAACGCAAGCCCGCCAGAACTCGTGGCGAGGCATGCCTACCTTCGTAGTGCTGGCCAGCACCTTCTGCGCCGCTGGGTCTAGGGTAACAACACATTGGCGAAAGTCTCCCTGGTCAAATGTCATAGCGGGAGTGGCCGATACACTAAGCACCAGCAGGACCATCATCATGAAAAATGATGCGCTTTCTCTGTTCAAAAACAGCCCGGCAAGGCCCGACTCTCCAGCGGAAAAAGCTGATTCCAGGTCACGACGAACAAATTTCACCACGACTCGGATGGCAAAGAACATCCCCGTCATGAACAACCAGCACCCGGGCACGAGCAGGAACAATGCGCCGTACCAGCCTAGAGGCGTTTCCGGGCTCACGTACAGGAACGCTGCCATCCCAAGCGCGGCGAGTAAGTGGGTCCAGGCGACAATTGGACTGCCGCAGTAGCGTCCGACCCAGATGTCAGTACGGTAAAACGGGGACTGTTTGAACATGGCGGGTAGCGGAGCGATAGACGGGAGACTCCGTATAGCCGAGCACTTTATGACGAAGAAAAACCGCGATACCAGAGGCATCGCGGTTCGAATGAGACTTGGAGTTGGCTTAGGCGCCGGTTACGCGAACCTGGCGGCCATTGGACACAATACGGACACGTTGCCCGTTGGAGAAGCCTTCGGTCGACAGCTGCTGGACGACGGCGATGAGTTCGCCACTGTCCATACGGACGATGAGCTCGAGGCCTTGGGATGCCGACGAGTTTTGTTCCATTGCAGCGCCTGCGCCAGCACCGGCGAGAACGCCGAGGATGGTGGCGAGCTTCTTGCCTTTACCGCCGCCGATTGCTGAGCCGGCGATACCACCGACAACTGCACCAGCCGCCATGCCAGCGCCCGAGTGGGTTCCTTCGAGCTTGACCATGCGAGCAGCTTCCACCGTCCCCATGCGCACCGACATCACGTTCAGGGCATCGCCTCGGGAGTAGGCGTCACCAGCACGAGACTGTACAGCGCAGCCGGACAGCAGGAGAACAGCAGCGATTGCGATTGCAAACAGTTTTTTCATGATAAGTCCTTTTCAGGTTAAAAAATTGAATTCCTAATTGGTGTAGCAATTTGCCAAGCTTTGACGATACAAAGAAAAACGCCACGTCCAATAGGAGCGTGGCGTAAATGAAGTCAGCCGCGTGGGCTTACTGCTGTATTAGTCTTCGTCGATATCAAGCATCTCGATGAGAGCCGTGTCGAACTTGAGTCCCTCGTACTCATGTCGCAGCCAGACGATATACCCGAAGCTATCCGCGTCGACATCGAGCGTGATACCGGTGCGGTCAGGCTTGTTTTCCACAATCGCGCGCATGACCTCGAGCAGCTTGTGGATTTTGGCGCGTTCTTCCAGATTCGGAGCGTGTTGCTCCATCCAGAGCCCGATTTCATCCGTGGCGTCGCAGTTGCGATAATTGCCTCGCACAACGGCAGCCAAGTCTTCCGCTGATGCCTGAAGTGCCCAGTCGAGTGCGTCAAACTCGTGCTCAGCTTCCTCCGGGAACCCGTAGCAAGTCCTCAGAGACGCGGCGATGACCGATTCTGACCCGGTACCTCCCGGCATCGAGATGCGCTTGTCGAGTTGCTCCTCGAGATGGCGTACCAATGCCTTGCGGTCGAAGTGTTGTGCTTCGAGCAGTGCCAGCAGCTGGTCGTGCATGCCCTGGTTATTAACCGAAGAAGCTTCCTCCGGACTCAACACGTCATGCACCATGTCGTCGAGGTCTTCCTCGTTAATGGCCGCCATTTTGAGCACATAGAACAGGCGACTGAGCCATGCGGCTTGTTCAACCTGTTCTTGCTCCTTGCGCGACTCGGTTGCCTGGGTCAAACCAGTCAGTTCTTTCCAGTTGCGCTTTCCTTGCATCTGCGCGACCAGGTCGAGTGCCTGGGTATGCGAGATGGCCCGATTGATAGCTGCCAGGCCTTTCTGGAGGCGTTGTGCTTGGCCTTTCAGGGCGTAGATGGTGGTGTCTGCGTTCATGTATCAAAGCTCCTTGTAAGGGCTTGCGTTATTGATGTCCTGGGTGCGTCCGGTGCCAAGCCAAGCAAGCCCCTGTGGGTCTTTGCGATGGATTTGGATGTTGATACCTCGATTCGTCAGGCCGCAATATGCGACGGACGCGACAGGGCGAGGGCCCTCACCTTATAGCGAACAAGCTTGCCTGTCCCTATACTAAGCAGTACATCTTCTCACCCACCCAAGGACAAATATGCTGCCTACCCCGCAAAACCTGATTGACTCCATCCGCGCCATGGCCCAGATGGACCTGAGCACTCAACCGAATATGATATTCATCGGCGCCATACGTAAGGCATTGGTTGAACGCGGCATCGCCTCTAACGTGGCCGAAAAAATCGCGGTGCGCATGAAGGTTTCGCTCGAAGCGAATGTGTTCTCCGAAGAGCAAATGCACCAAATGGCCGGCGATTACGCTGACATCCTCGTCAAACTTCGTAATGGCTTCAAAGCGCAGGGCTTCTTGCGCGCCGACGAGGCGCTCATCGAGGCTTCGTCCCAGATGTCTCTCACCTACGGTTAACTTCGTCTGATTTCTCAAAACCGCTTGGCTTGCCGGCGGTTTTTCTTTGCTCGCTTCAAAAGAAAACGCCGCATACTCAAAGAGTACACGGCGTTGAAATCAATGGATGTTGTCAGGCGCGCAGGGCTGCGTCGAACTCGTGTTTGAACTTCAGTACTTCTTCCGGATAGGCGTTGTTTTTGCCTTTGCCGTTGTACTGACGTAAGCCACCACGAATGCTGCCCGCTGCTGCGACGTACTGTTGGAGAATCTTGGTGCCAACCTTGATGTTCGCCGCTGGACGGAGCATAGCGTTAAACCCGCCTGCTTTTTGGATTGCGTCTGAGTGCCACTTCAGGTTGACCTGCATAAGCCCCAGGTCCCGATTGTTGATGGCCTTGGGCTTAAATGACGATTCTCGGGCCATTACGCCCAATAGCAACGTTACAGGCAAACCCGACGAACGAGCCTCCGTATATGCGTGTGAAACGATAGTGTGTGCAAGCTGCCGGTCAACCGAGAACCGGGATACGACCGCACGCACGAGAGTAGGTTTTGCCGATGACTTAACAGCCAACTCGCTTTGCGCAAGTTCCGCTGTCTCGTCCTCTTCAGACCTGGAAGGGGAGTTCGCCGCAAGTCGAGCCGCCTCCTCCGTTTGAGCGACATCGCCCCTGAAGTTTGGCAGGTTGACGTGGGGCAGACCCAGACGAGCGGGAATTTCCGTCTGATTCATTCCTAAACCAACAGCCACGACCAGGACCATAAAGGCCAAGGCCAACCACAGTTGTCTTACGACAGGCGAAATCGCCGGCAGGTGGTGATTCTGCATGGATTTATCCTCTTTTCAAGTTGTTTCCTGAATAACGTATAGCGACCGCTTGCGCGCTGCAGCAAGTGGTTCAGCACCGTTTAAGCAAGCCTGCCTATTGGTTATGCTCACAGTTGAAAAGGATTCCGATGCGCAGCAGTCTCACCATCCTGGCCAGTGCCCTGGCCATTGTTCTAAGTGCTCCCCTTGCTTCGGCAGCGCCAACCGCCGGCGTCGATTACGCTTCCGTGGTCGAACGAAACGAGGGCTCTGTGGTCTATGTGGAAGTGCACAAGGCAGCCGAGAAGAAGGCCGACAAGCCAGGCGACACCGCCGAGTCCGTCGGCCAAGGGTCGGGGTTCATTTTTGACGCGTCGCGTGGCTATGTGCTCACCAATGCCCACGTGGTCGCGGGTGCCAAAGAAGTAACGCTTACGTTAGCTGACAGGCGTCGCGTCAAGGCCAAAGTGGTTGGGCAGGACGAGCGCACCGACATTGCTGTGCTTCAGGTCGAAGCTAGCGGCCTGAAGGCGGTGCGCATTGGTGACGTTACCAAGCTGCGCGTTGGCGACCCCGTCATGGCGGTTGGCGCGCCCTTCGGCCTTGAGATGACCGTCACCGCCGGCATCGTAAGTGCCAAGAACCGGACCCTAGGGGCTCAGTTCGTGCCGTTCCTCCAAACCGACGCAGCCGTGAACCCGGGTAACTCGGGCGGCCCGCTGTTCAACGCTAAAGGCGAAGTAGTCGGTATCACCAGCCAGATTTACTCTAAATCGGGTGCTTTTGCGGGGCTATCGTTTGCCATCCCTGCGGACCTGGCGGTCCGCGTGGCACAAGACATCATTACTCACGGCAAGGCCATCCGGAGCAAAATTGGTGTCAGTCTGCAGCCGGTTTCTGAAGAGGTAGCGGAAGCATTCGGACTCCCGCGCGGACAGGGAGCACTCATTGCCTACGTCGACAGCAAGGGCCCCGGGAAAGCTGCTGGCCTGCGTGAAGGTGACATTGTGCTAGCCGCCGACGGTCACGTCATCGAAGATTCGCTCGACCTACCCCGCTACGTGACAAGCTTAAAACCCGATAGCCAGGTAACGCTTACGGTCTGGCGAGACCGTAAGCGAATAGAGCTCACCTCGCGTGCCGTAGTGCTCGATGAAAGCCCCGCGGCAGTGACATTGGCCAAACCAGTAGAGCAGCAACACGGCATGGTGATTCGTGCTCTTAATGCCGATGAGCGGGGGCAGCTAGAACTCACACAAGGACTGATGGTGGAGGCGGTTCGCAAAGGCTCGACTGCCGAGACGGCCGGCCTCAAGGCCGGTGATGTTCTGCTGACGATTCGCCAGGCGCCTCTGACTACGGTACCCCAGCTGCGCGAGTTGCTGGCTAAGGAAAAAGGCAAACTGCCATTGCTCGTCCTGCGGGGTGGCGGCCGCTCGTTCCTGGTGTTGGATGTCACGCCGCCGAAAGCGGCTGAGTAGCTTCAACAAAAAGACCTGCTTCGGTGGAAGCAGGTCTTAGAGTCAAAGGGAAACACTGTAACGCAGCAAAATCGCGGCCGCTAAGAATAAATTAGCTTTCTATAATGATTCACATTTTAAGCATTTGTAGCCTCATTGCAACATTTTAGCAAATGTGCTATACTGTAGGTCTCTGGTGCTAAAAAGCACTGGGCATTTTCCCTCACTATCCTCACAAGGAAAACAACAACATGAAAAAAACCCTGACCCTGCTCGCCCTGGCAATCGCTTCGACCGGTTCCGCAATGGCCGCTGAAACTCCTGTCTACGTCGGTGGCGGCGTCGGCTATTCGCACGCAGCGAACACCGGTGCTTCGGACCATTCGGGCGCCAGCGGCTCCCTGTCGGCTGGTTACGACATCACCAAGAACGTCGCCGTGGAACTGGGCTACACCCGCCTGGCCGACGTCAAGGACAGCGGCGTGACCGCCAAGCTGGACGCGGTGACCCTGCAAGCTGTGGGCAAGACCCAAGTGCTGAACGACAAGACCACGGTCTTCGCCAAAGGTGGTGTGGCTCACACCCGCGCCAAAATCGACGGCTTCCGTGAAACCAAGTACGTTCCAGTCGTCGGCTTCGGCGCCGAGTACGCCCTGAACAAGAACGTCTCGGCCACCGCCGAAGTGCAGTACGTGCACGACTTCGCTGGCGCTGACGTTCGCACCGTCAACACCTCGGTCGGCCTGAAGTACCACTTCTAAGCCGGCCCGCCCCGGCAACGGGGCATAGCTCAGAAGCCCCGCTAAGCGGGGCTTTTTCACATGAGCACCTCCGCTGCAGTCTCGCAGCAGCTTTAAGAAAGGAATTGCAATGGCGAACTCTACGGCGGTGCTGGTGACCTGGCACCCGGACATTTTTCTGCACGATGAACACGCCAATCACGTAGCGATGAACCCACATCGCATCGCAAGTGTGCAGGCGTGCGTGAGCGCATTGGCGCAACCAGGGCAAATTTGTCTGGAACTGGCTACTCCGGCCTCACGCGAGCAGTTCGAGCGAGTGCACGAGTCCGAATACCTGGACCGCTTGGCTGCGACCGCCCAGCTGGCTGACGGTGAGATGTATGCTTTCGACAGAGAGACTCGGCTGTCTCGCCATACCTGGCGAGCCCTGGAGCTCTCCGCCGGCGGCGCGTGCCAGGCTGTCGAGGCTGTCCTAGATGGACGAGCTCAACATGCCTTCAACATTGGCTACGCGGGCCACCATGCGCAGGCGGACCATGCCTCCGGATTCTGCTTCACCAACCCTGTGGCCATTGCTGCGTTACACGCGCGAGCTCGCGGAGTTGAACGAGTGGCCGTGTTGGACATTGACACCCATTCGGGTAACGGCACCATCCTATCGCTGTTGCAGCATCCGGAAGTGCTCTTTGCGGAGACATACCAGAAGGACTTCCCGGGCAGCTTCTTGCCGGGCATTCGGCCACCCCACATCTTGCGGGAGAAGTGCAACCGGACCAGCGAGTTTGGACACGGTTGGACCCGATTGCTGGCAAAGGTCAAAGCCTTCAACCCAGAACTTGTTCTGGTTTCTGCCGGCTTTGACGCACACCGAGCGGACCCGTTGGGATACCCGGGTCTGTCGGACGAACACTACCGCTGGATTGCTGACAACATTGCGGCGCTGGGTGCGCCGGTTGTAGCCACCTTGGAGGGTGGATACTCTGTACCTGACACCTCTCGCTGTGCAGCTTTGTTCGTCGAACGGCTAGCTGCTGCGGTTCACAAGTAAGCCGTAGCACAAAAACTAAAGGGCGCCGTATGGCGCCCTTTTGCGTATGCACGGTCCCAGCCAAGCATCTGACTACGCTGCCTGGTGCTAGGTGAGCCACTAACGCAGCACAATGCCCGGAGCAAGACTACGGCCCTGCTCCGGGCATCGCTCCACGAAATTGTAGCGCGAACACGCGGCTATTATTCGTCTTCTTCCTCGTCGGCGCCTTCGTCGTTCTGTTCTTCTTCAGCCGCGGCTTCTTCGGCAACGGCTGTTTTGGAGCGACGTTTTTTGACCATCGGCTTGGGCACAACCGGTACTGGCACATGCGGCACCAATTCGAGCTCGGTTGCCGGAAGAGGCTCGCCAGTCACCTGCGCCAGCAAAATGTGCATGAACTCCGTTACCTGGGCGTCTGTTTCAAAGCAAAAACCCTGTGAGCGGGACGGGTCCCGCGGATGACGAAGACGCACTACGAACGGGCGAGGACGTCCTGGCTCATGAGTCAGCAGAACGTCACTGCGACCATCGAGCGCAGTTTGAACAGCAAGGTGGGCATTTCGCAGAGGGAGGGGATAAGCAGCCATGTTGTTGTTAGAGTTGGGTGAAAGCACCCTATAGCGACCTCCTTGCCATTACTCGAAAATTCGTTTTTGGACGCGGTGTGTTGTGCGCTTACCAAGAAAAAACCCATCCGCAAAGCGGATGGGTCTGAATCAGCCTAAATCAGAAGTGATGTACGATGACCGTGGCATCCGAACGGGACTGCACGTCGGCGTTGTAGCCACTGTGGACTTTCCGCAGCATCATTTGCTTGCGGCCGTGGTCTTGCATAGCGTATGCCAATGCACCTTTGTCATCTTCGAGATACGGCTTCATGACTTCAACATGCTTGCCCTTGGCTTTTGCGAACTGGCTAACCAACAACGACATCCGTGCGTCGAAGGGTGCGGCCACTCCTTCCGTACCAGGCGACTTGGTGTCAACACGATAGCCGTCAACGACAGCAAAGCGTGAGGTAGCCGCATCATACAGTCCGTCAAGCACGAAGCCTGGCACTGCCATCAGCAGCTCCGTCGTCAATGTCGCCGGAAGCGGAATTGCCATAGCGGCTGGCCTGGCGCGGCCTGCCGATACATCGACCCCGCGAACCCGTCCGGCGGTCACTTCGACCATGAGACGCTGACCTGCTACCAGTTCCTGCGCAGCGAACTCGTCATTTTCGAGCAGGGTGTCGAATTCCGATTCGTCGGCCGTGCTTAACCATTCGAGGGGTACGAGCGGAGTTTCGGGTGCCGTTGGAGCTGATGCCGTACCTGTGATGATGGCGTCGCTAGAAAAAATGCCCGCATGTGGTACGCCGGCCGGCCGGGTCGTATATCCCTTCTTTCGTTTGGCTTCGACAAGCCCGCTATAGAGCGATTCAGCAGTTGCCAGGTTAACCGGCGCTACCGTCTTAGCCTGCTTGGTGTTAGCGGCTCCTCGTCGACCGTTCATACCATAGACATGGTAGCCACTTCCATCGGCAGTGGCTTCTACGACAGCATGGTATTCCTTGTCCGACGAGCCCAGCGTGTAGAAGAGCTTGAGAACTTTTTTTGCATATGACATATGTAACATCCTCCCTGAAAAAGCGGAAATTTAGTAAGTGACCTATCTCACGTGTAGCGCCTTGCGTACTACGCCTTGCTATACCTGTGACAGACACTCAAGAGGACATTCATATGAAAAAGCAACTCATTTCGCTCATCGCCATCACTCTGGCAGCCGTACTCGTCGCCGGCTGCGGCTCGCGCGAAAAACTGGCAAGCCGCACCAATGAAGTTTTCGACATGGGCAGCGTACCCGTCCAGAACGGCTACAGCCTGCATGGCTACCGACTGATGAACGGAGCCCTCGAGCATGACCACTTCGTCTACGTGCTGGAAAAGGACGGTCAACCCGTGGCGGGAACCACCGCGAATTATGATGTCAGCCAAGGCAAAAGTACGTTCAACCAGTCGATAACGTCGCAAGTCGCACCGTCTGCGATGCCTGCAGGTTAAGTCTTGCTATCAATTCAAACGCCTTCTTCGGAAGGCGTTTTTTCTTGCACACGTGGGCAAGCAGTTCGACGTGAAGGCGAAATCTCAAGCGCCAAATAAAAACGCCGAGACATCTGCCTCGGCGTTTTGAATTACTTGCTGGGGCCAGCAGTTCGGACACGCGTAGCGCCGACCCACTCGTCACCAGTTTCCTTCGGATAGTCGTAGCACTGGCGCGCGGACCACACGTCAACCTTATGGCAGAACGCCGCCAACTCGTTCATGACGCGCCGCGTGCTTGAGTAGTCGCCCATCTCCCCTTCCACGTAGGTCAACCCGTTCATCTGGGCTGGCGTGAGCACCAGACCATAGTCTGCGAGCTTTTCTTCACGAAAAGCTTTGAACGCAGCCTTCGTGTCCAGGCCCGGGCGGTTCATTGCTTCTCCACTTTCCTGAACCAGGATACGCCAAGGCTTCTCCAGGTCGTGCAGGTAGAAGATGAGCAAGGCATCCGACAGCGTAAAGGGCATGGGCCGGCCGAGGGCTGCGTCGAGAGCATACAGGTGCCGGGCGTAGTTCAGACCGTCAGTAATGTGGTCGATGTAGCCACCGTTCCATGTCTGATGATTGTGAGTTGAGCCTCTCGCTCGTTCAAAGAGCGCGCGGTGCTCGGCCAGGATTCGCTCGCACGGGGTGCGCCACGGTTCATCGATGTGTGCCAGGAGTGCTTCGATTGACAGGTAGTCAAGTTCAATACTGAGGTGTCGCACAAGTATTCCTTTCAAGATGGTGAAGCATGCAGCTTCGGAAGTTGCCCTTACAGCTGTATAGCAGAGAACTCCTCTTGCCTTGGCTTCGCTACACGAGTCAGGACAACTTTAAAATCAAGGAGAACTGCCTTGCAATCCGAAGACCGTAATTTCACAGTACATCCCCACATTCTGTTTTCGATTATCCAGAGTCAAGCGGGAACGCTCGGTAAAGCGCTTCTCGAGGGCGTGATGAACTCCATCGACGCTGGTGCGACAAAACTGTGGGTCTCACTGACCGAGGAAGGCTTTACGTTGCGTGACGACGGCAGAGGCTTCCAGAACCGGGACGAGATTCTTAACTGGTTCGAGCAATTCGGCACGCCGCACACCGAAGGCGACGCTATCTACGGTAAGTTCCGCATGGGCCGCGGCCAAATGATGGCCTTTGCCACGAACACCTGGCGTACCGGTACGTTCCGCATGGACGTCGACATCAAGGGCCGCGGCCTGGACTATAAGCTGACCGAAAAGCTGGCACTTGTAAAAGGCTGTCGAGTTGAGGGAAAGCTGTATCAGCCCCTTAGTCGCAGTGAACTCGATAGCGTGATTACCGAGTTTACCGACCTGGTGCGCTACGCTCAAATCCCCGTCTCGCTCAACGGTCGTGTCATCAGCAAACAGCCAGAGCTGCAGAGTTGGGATGCTGTCACGGATGACGCCTACCTCAACGTCGCACGCACCGGCGACCTGTACGTCTACAACCTTGGCGTACTTGTCCGCAAATATCCTGCGTACGAGTTCGGCTGCGGCGGTACGGTCGTGTCCAAGCTGCCCCTGGCTGTGAACTTCGCGCGTAATGACGTGCTGATTCACAGCTGCGAAGTGTGGCGCCGTATTGCCAAGTACCTCAAGCGCACTAACTTGGTCAAAGTGACGACCAAGCCATCGCTGAACGACGAAGAGCGCAAATTTTTGGCCAATCAATGGGCCTGGGGCGACATCCCGGCAAACCTAGATTTGCAGCTGGACGACCTGAAGCTCTTCACGGACGCGGCCGGTAAGCACCACTCGCTCAAGGACCTCGCGGCGTGTCAGCGCATTACCGTGGCCAACGAAAAACAGGCCCGTACCGGCGCCAGACTGCACCGTGAGCAGGTTGCATTCGTCCTGTCACAAGAAACGCTTGAACGGTTCCGAGTCGATTCGGTTCAAGAACTGATTCAGACGGTCAATGCGCACGAGGACGTGCATCTGAACATCCAGCCAGTTTCGTTTGAAGAAGTAGCTCTAGGCTGCGAAGAAACCTATCAGGTGCATGAAGCAAGTGAGCTGCCTCTGGCCGAGCAGTGCGTTCTGAAAGCGCTGCAAGACCGCCACGAAAAGTTCTTCCAGTGGTTCTCTGCGCGGGAAAAGAACTCCGGCATCAGGGAACTGAAGGCCGGCTCGTCCGATGTGGCGCAAGCCTGGACGGACGGAAAGACCTATGTCGTTCTCAGCCGTAAAGAGCTAGCGCGAGCAGCAAAGAAAGGCCTGCCGGCGTTCTTTGAAGTTATCATGACGCTCGTTCACGAGTACTGCCATGACAGCGCGGACAGCGAATCACATTCGCATGACCAAGTGTTCCTGACGAAGCACCACGACCTCGTGCAGTACCATTCTGGCAAGCTTGTCGCCCTGGCGCAAGACCTGAACAAACACTACCTGCGTCTTGCGCGAAAAGCGGGCATCGACTTGCCTGAAAAGGAAAAGCCACTCACGGCCGCCGGTGCTCCTGTGTTCAGGAAACTCTCCGCTTCTGCTGAACGACGCATCGTGATGGCCAAAGCACAACTACCACTGTTCGAATAGGCCCGGTTCACCTCATCATTTCTGCCCTGCCCGCATCTGCGGTCAGGGCAGTTTTTTTTCGAGAACACTTAACATAGGGCATGCCAAGAAGCAATGCCTTTGTTGCTAAAGCGTTAAAAATTAACAATCGAATAATTTCACGATAGCAAGCGTCTTTTTAATGTCCAAGGATAGTCATATAATGTTTAAAAGAAAGGCCGCGCTGGCGGCCTAGCGCAGTGTCTCTTAACCCCTAGCCTAAGGAAGCTGAACAATGACAGTTGATGTAATAGAGTCACCCTTGACCTGGCTGTCCGCCCAGATACCCGTTTCGCACTTCGATGCTATTTCGCGCAAGCTGTGGAAGCTGCTGGCGGATGGTGATACTAAAGACGTGTTCACCGGCGACGTTTTTGAGCAGCGGGACTTGCTCGAATCCGCCGATGGTGTAATTTGGCGATACGCCTACGCAGACAGCACCAGCCAGGTATTACTGCTAGAAGAACGAACGTCCCAGGGCGAACTTCTAAAAGAACTGTTCTGTGTGCCGGGCGGCCACAACCTAGCCTGTGGCATGCGACTGCCGGCCCCACTCGCCGACCGAGCATCTGGCTTGGTTTCTGAAGTGGGCAACGTGCAACCTGTTAGCCCTGCCTCGAACTGGCCGGCACTCTCTCAGTTACGAATGGTCGTCGCAGATGCTGCAGCGGAAGAGGAGCTTGATAAGACACCGGTAGCAAGCCTGGTGGCTGAGCGCGATTACCTGGCCGCGCGCCTGGCCGAAGCCGACGACACTTTGCGACACACTCGGTTTGAGAACCGGTCTTTAAAGAATCAACTTGGCGCGACCGACGACCCTCAACTTGATGAAATCAAGGCCTACCCTGAGACCCTTGACGAGCTGGGGGTATGGGCGGAGCAGTTCTCTGACCGCTTAATCTTGGCAGAACGAGCTGTTCGAGGAGCGAAAAAAAGCCAATATCGCGACCCCGAAATGGTGTTCCGATGCCTGGAGCACCTAGCAACGCGGTATTGGGAGCTGAAAACAAGAAAAATTTCAGTCGCGGCGCATGAGGCAGCCTTAGCCACAATGCCTGGGGTATCTCTACGTGGCTCCGCCGGCGCTACCGTGGCGGGGGAACAGGGTGAAGCTTACTTTATCACCCACAAAGGTCGCCGCATCTTCCTGGACCTTCACTTAACCAAAGGTGGCGGCTTTGACCAGCGCTACTGCATGCGCATCTATTTTGCCTGGCTCTCGGACGAGCAGCGTGTCCTGGTAGGTGACCTGCCTGCCCACTTGGCCAACTCTCTTTCGTAACCTCATGCCTTCGGACCAAAAAGACCATCTCGCCATGAATAAGTCGACTGACCTTCTGCAAGACATCCGCAATGAATACGAGGACTCGCTCATCACCAGCCCTTTGCTAGCAGAGCTTGCCGCTACCGGCGGACACCTTATCCCTCGAGCACTGTTTTTCACCATCAAACCAAACGGCGAACGTAAAGCGCGCGTGTCTGCAATGCGAGAACCGCCCTCCCTGCCCCTTATGGATATGGTTCAGAAGGCCGCCCTGGAAGAGCTCAAGGAATTGGCCGAGGACGGCAAGGGCGCTGTCTGTGTTGTGTACTCTGCGGCTAAAGGGTTCCCGTCAGAAAAAGGATTTTCAAGTGGGGGAATGGCGCTCCTAGACTGGCAAGCTACCGACGGCAGTCGTCAATTGCTCCTGTTACGGCCAATAAAAGGCGGTGAGGCCGCCGAGCTGGTTGAAGTCAAGTCTTCCAAGCTAGACTTCGTTATGGGCATGATTAACGCAGCAATACAGGTAATTGGCCGGCCGGACTCTTTGATGGACAGCGTCCTGGAGCGCATGGTCCCGCTCCTCACGCCCGTGATTCGCGCGTTGGCGCCAAATGCCGCAAACGATGATGCTGCCGCTGAATACGTGGCTGCCAACGGCCCTGTGCTTGAATCGCTCAAGGATTATGCCTCGGAATCCGTGAAAATGGCTATGGGCCTTGCCGAAGCCCGTGCAGAAACGGTGTTAGCGCATATGTCCATGACGGTCGGAATGTTGCACGCGAGGTTGGCTGAAGTACATGAGGCTCACCAAGAGGAAGTCGCGCGAATGCGCACTAATTGGGAGCGCCAGCAGTCAAAGGCTGCGTCAAAACTCCAGCGTGAGCTTGATATGACACGAAAGCGTGCAGACTCCCTCGCACGCCAGGTACAGGCTGCACGCGAGGAGGCCCGTAAGCAGACCCCAGGGCTGACGCCGGCCTCAACGTCGAAGCCCGAGCTGAACCGGAGCAGCCATCCTAACGCTACGACGCTTCGTTCTCCGCTCCAGCGCCGCATGACCAACTACCTGAACGGGTTCCCGGTATTCCAGTGTGAAACTCGCACCGGAGTGCCCGCATCAGCCTAGCTCAACTCTTCACACTAAAACAAAAAGCCCATCGTCGATGGGCTTTTCTTTTGGGCTGGCGTAGGTCAGCGCAGGCTTTGGGAGGGTGCTTGCTTTGCCAGCTTGGCAAAGTCAGCAAATTTCTCTCGAGCCTCCTTACACGCCGCAGTCGGGTTGGCGTTGAAAGCCGCATCTGCCGCCATGGCTCCGCGAAGTCCACCTTGTTCGATATCCGGGGTTAGGACAGGACCTTTACTTTGCAGGCCCGCCATCGCAAACATCGCCATCGACTCGAGCTGCGCGTTCTCGTCTCGCGTGAAGTGGCACTTGTCCGAAAGAACTTTCATGTAGCTCATCCCTGCGGATGCTTTCTGCACTGTAAGCGAATGAGCTGACGGAGTTGACGGAGCGGCCGTAACTGAACCAGATACCAGTGCGCTGGCGAACACCGCAGAAATAACGAGGAGGTTGCGCATGAAAGTGCTCTCAAGAGTGATGATGCGATGTATAGCCAAGAAAAAAGCGCGACAGTCCGCGCTTTCTCTGGTGTTATTGGCTGGTCTCTTCGGAATCGAACAACTCGTGAATTGCGTCAGCGAACTCGTCGAACTGGGCCGGCGAAACCATGAGCGTGCTTAACGCCTGAGCACCACCCTTTTCCCACTCGACCGTCTTATTCAACCCTCGGTGGGACTGCACAGCACGGTCAGCCAGCAGGAGAAGCGCGGATAGCTCACGCACAGGAGCTGCAATTGAGTTGTCCTCAAAGGCATCGTAGTCGTGGTGCATCCGGACGGCCTGCACCACCGTGTCGGACAATCCCCACCCGCGTGCCATTAGTGCTCCTACTACCGCATGATTCGTACCGTGGCGAGCATTCTCTACGACCAGAAACGGTTCCGTTTGCGCGCCATTGGCATATGCCAGGGTCTGCACATACGTGTCAAATTTTCGCATGAGCAGGGCGATACCGATGTCGCAGAAGAGACCGCAGGTGTAGGCCACGTCAACCTCGGCTGCAAACGTCTTGCGCGCCATGTATCGCATGGCTAACGCACGCTTACTTGCAGCGTCCCAGAATCGGGGCATTTGAGGCCCTGCTAAGTCTGGTGTGTTCTTGAGCAGCAGAGAAGTCAGCAGCTCGATAGTATGACGCAGGCCCAGGTAGGAGATAGCCTGCGCGAGCGAGTCGATTTGGCGACGGCCACCAAAGGCCGCCGAGTTAGCCAGCCGCACCAGGGCCGCACTCATCGCTACGTCCTTGACAACGATGGAAGAGACTGCCCGAGGGTCCGGGTCAGCCTTTTGCAATTCCTGCTGGACTGCACGCAGTAGCGCCGGCTGGGCTGGGATATTAACAGATGCTGCAATCGTGTCAGCGAGGGAAGCTTGGGCAGTACTGGTAGCGGTCATGAGCAAAACACAGAGTTGCGTGAGATGCACATTTTAACACTAAAATGTCCCAAAAGCAACACTTTATAGAGCTTTTTACGCCGCGTTGCTCACAACAGAGAACGGATGTGCTATACAAAAAATAGGAAATAGTCAGCACTCGACTCGCTCGAGAGCAATGGCTCGTTTATCGCGTAAGCCCTTCGTACCCTACTTCGTACGAACGGTGCCCGCCCGCCCGTCAAATCGGCGCGACCTTGCAGGTAAATGGAAAGAGCACCTTTCCGCCAGCACGTGTTGTCTCCCTCAACACGAAAGCTAACAAGCAGCACAGCCCACCAGAAGAGACGCCTCTGTAAGTCTCTCCTGGGCGGCAACCCAGGACATTGAGACTAACAGAGGCGTGGTGAGCCCGGTTTGACGGGCGCGACGGAGTTTCATGCACATGAACCTTTCGCACCATAAAGTAGCAACTGCGTTTAAACGCATCATCGAAGTGACCGGACATCCTGTCCACTACTTCGCAGCCGGCGTTGAAATCTTCGCCATCTTGGTCCCGTACATCAGCGAGTGCCCTCCCACACACGCTTTCGAGTACTGCCACCATGCGCTGACCTGCGCTAACGTGTTGCTCTCGGTGCTTCTGCACCTGCACCACCGCCATCAGAAGGACTAATACCATCTGATTACCTGAACGCCTCGACTTGTCGAGGCGTTTTTCTTTGGCTCCTCAGGATTTCTTATGTTCTACACACATCAGGACAATCATTCAACAAAGGAGATTTTGATGGGATGCTGGAACGGAACCTGTGCACTGACGAGTTTGCCGATTCACGATGGCGAACGTGTTGTGATGTTCGTATTGAGTATGCACGGCCACGGCTACCGACGAGATTTTGGTGGCGGAACTTGCGAACCACACACCCACGCCAAACCGATGGGGCCCGCACTGCGGGGCACCTACACCGGCTACGGAGGTGTTACCAATCTGGAAGGCCCAGCCTTACTTTGGTGGGACGCCCACTTAGCGGAAGTTGAGCAGTTTCTTCTCAACGAAGAAGGTGAACTGCACGAATTCGCCAGCATGGACGACTTCATCAACAATGAAGAGAGGGGTGTCGAACGGGGTGGCGTGTACGTCGGGATTCCCGAAATGTATGACACCAATGCGCGACTAGGACTCATGTTGGTGCATGAAGCGGCCTATAACCGATTCATGGCCACTGCCTTGGCGTCGGACGGCTGGATGTTCGTCGACCCCACCGAGGACCCCGTGACGCACTACCTGAAAGACCTGCAGGCTCGTGTCGACGAAGTTGCTGCACAAAGCCCCGACGAAGCAATTTCGCGAGAGCTCGCCTGTGCAGGCTATGACATGTTCGAGGCATTGGAAAGCGTCCTTCGATATGCTGCCGCCGGCGGTGACGCTACGGACCTCCTCAAAGAAGTGGCCTGCTTGAAGATTTTCGACATGATGCTGGGCTGTGCACGCAAATCCTGGGACCGTCAATGCGGTGCCGGAAGCGGTAACGGTGACATGAGCCTCCAGGTGGAGATGGCTCGCTTTACCCTCGAGTTCGCCGGTAACTCAAACTAATTTGACCACTGATTACGCTCTGCGGCATCCTTGCCCGGAGCGTTTTTTTTGCCTAAAGCCGTCATATAAATGCCTGGGCTAGACGTTACCGGTAACACTTTTGACAACAATAACCGGAATCCAACATGCCTAAACAGCTTCCAACCTTTACGCCATCCATTGACATCAGTTTGCTCCGCGAAATGGGCGCCACTCGCTTCGGTAAGGCAATGGACTGGGATATGCGGGGACGGCCCATTACCGACTGCTGTGTTCTACTCCAGGGCGCACACGGCCCTGCTGTCATGCGACTGGTGAACCTGGCAGTTCAGCGCGAAGCCGAACCAATCAACAAGCGCCGAATGGCCGAGCTGGCCAAAGAAGCTTTTGCCCTCGGCGTTGACCGCGATTTTGCAGGTAATATCATGACCAGTCACGATATCGTCCTAGAGGGAGAATACTTCGGCGCTGTGACCCTGGGTCTGGTTAATCTGGCAATCACCGAGCGCCACCTGCTTGCGCAGCGTAAGTGACGTTCGGCCGACCTGGCTATACTGGAATACAAGGCCAACTTTAGAAAGGACCGCATGTCTCATCATTTCAGCGACCGTTACCCGCCCAAAAACCGACGTATCAATGCACTGCCCGTAGTCGAAATTGAAATCGCCTCAAAAGACGGTGTGCTTCGCATGGATATGAACCAGGCAGCTATTGCAAGCCACCTGGAAAATCTGGCGCTCGGTGAGCCATTCGTACAGAGCGACCTCAGTGGACACCCTGGCTACGAATATCGGTCGAGTGAAGTCACTCTTGCGCTTACTCGAGACGAGCTCTACCGGCTTATGCGCCATAACCTATCTCCAAAGGAGTTCTTCCTACTGGCAGAGAAGTTTGGCGTGTTCTTCGAGACGCACGACGACTTCTATGACGAAAATTCCGGCCGTTCGACCCACTACTGCGACGCCGAACCGCTCGGCGAGGCGTCAGCTGAGCCTGACAGCGTCGTTATCACGACCTCCACGGCCGGCGACTGGATTCGCGTTACAAAAGGTCCGCAAACGCTCGTAGACGGGCACAGTCTGCGGCCACATGAGTTGGCGGAGCTGCTCCGCGCACTCGGGCACACCGTTTCAGAAGAAACGAAAGAGCCTGACGAGTTTTAAAACTCAGCTGCAAGCCTAAAACACCTTCAATGCCCGCTAGACGCGGGCATTTTCACATCTGTGGTGTCAGCTTGCGGGTACAAGTACTCAGTTTACCAGCTGACTGCATCTGGGCACTTTGTAGCGCAGCTTTTTAGAGCGTGCAGCCTCCTCAGCCATTTAAACAGGCCCTTTAACTACAATCTCAGCGGAATGATAGTGCAGTGAATGTTGGCCGGAAGACCTGTACTCCAGTACCGCGCCTAATGCGCTATTTGAGGCGCAAAAGAATAAATAAACAAGCTACACGGCACATGACCACCACTCCTCCTTCATCGCGCGTCCCAGCACATCGCATATTGGTGGCAACTCCGCAATCGGATGTCGCCATGTTACTTCTTGGCTGGTTTGCCAAACATGGGCTTTATGTAGGCCTGGTAGCTGACGCCCGCGAGTTGGTGGACGCGGCGAAGCTTCCTCAGGCGCCGGAGTGTCTCATTCTCGACGACGCACTGGGGGCGGCGACGCTCTCCTCAGTGGTCAAAGTCATTAGAAGCCAAGCTGGCTGGAAGAAAACCGTTATTGTTGCAACCGGCACGTTCTCGGAAGAGCAAGAGGTTGACCTGCTGCGCGCAGGTGCAGACGACGTCGTTGCCAAGCCGCTCCGCTTAACTGCACTGATGCTGCGCATGGTGCGCGTCCTGGACACCCGCCATACTCAATAATACGGTACGCGCCGCTCGTCACTCTTGTTGACAGCGGGTGCAACCTTCGCCCACGCTGCGCGGCTTTGCCTTGCTACGGTGGTGCCTCCGCCCGCCAAGAGATTCTTCCCACACGTCCTGTCGCGTACGCCCGATGCCGATTTGCGGCAGCACGGCTTTTGAGAGAGGCACGATTGGCCCGTGCCTTAGAAGAGCTCAACCGGCTGTTTGGCCCGGGTTACGGGAGCGCCCAGCTGCTTCCGGCTTAACTACCTCCACTACCTCTCAAAATAGCTTCTTGGCGTGCCAGGGAAGGCAGATACCCCCTGTCTTTTCGATAGCTATATGTTAAGCAGTACCCTCATAAGGACAATTATTATAAAAAGGAGAATATTATGAGAAAAAATATCTTAGAGTCAGTAGATTACACCCTTTGCTTTGCCATGTTTGCCACAGTTTCTACTGCGGTCGCTCATGCGCAAATCTTCCAGGGGCATGCATTAGCCTTCTGGACCGCATTCATGTGGACAACCGCGCTTACTGCGTCTGTGTTGTTCACGTTGATGGACGAAGTGGACCTTCCCACCACTTTGGCCCGATACATTATGTTCGGTGTGATGATTCTTGCAGTAAAAGTAACAGGTATGTTTGACGTGGATGTAGTTTATGCTACCTCTATTGTGCTTATCTGGCGCTGGATTGACGTAGGCTTAATGTGGTTAAATTGGCATCGCTGCCACCATTGATTCAAAGCTCCCTCCCCAGGGAGCTTTTTTGTTGCCTCAACAAGATATCGCTACACGAGCTAGGCATTCCACCCAAAGGACAATTATGGATTTCAAAGAACTCAGTGCTCGTCTCGAAGGAACCGGCTTTAAGGGAATGGTTGCAACCACGGACCCCTTGAACCTGAGCGTAGAAAAGCTTGCAGGCGTAATGACGTTCGCAGACGTAGTGCGCATCGCAGAAATGCTTCGTGACGAATTCATCTGGCCGGTCAGCTTTGACCGCCTCACAGCGACCACCGCACACTTCCACGTCGGCGTGCCGAGCGGCGAAGACCCGGAAGCCCTGGTAACCGCGGCTGCAGAGCTGAAAGGCACTGCAATTGCCGAGTGGCTCGAAAAGGTTCAGCCTGCGCAAAACAAGGTCGAGACATTCACCATGCGCGGCCATGTCGACGACGACGGTGTCGTGCCCTCCCGTGCCTTCAACCGGTACGGCTTCGTATGGGCCCGAGATAGCGACTTCTTCTCGACGTCCAAAACGGGCAAATGGTGCATAGTCCGTTCAGCAGAAGAAGTCGATGAACTGTGGGCATGCGTTCGACAAGCGGTGCGGGACGGGATATTCCCGGCCGCGTTGGTTTCAACGCCTCACCAGGCTGCCGGTCACGGGGGCACCTACGTCATCTGCGCGTTCACCAACGATTGGCAGAACAAAGCAGATGTCGACGCCGCTCGCGAAATACTGCGTGGCTTTGGTGTGACCGAGTCTATCGGCTACAAACGTGACGTGGACACTGTCAACGGTGTGTATGGCACTCCTGATGAATGGACCTATCATGCGTGAACAGCCGACCAATCAAACAGTAGACGAAAGGCGACACGTACGACCAATCCGGGAAGTCCCGGAGCTACCTCCGCTCCATGCCAGTTTGCTCAACACGGCCCAGGGCTTTCGCAACGCCTATCTCATGCGCCCAGGAAGCGCTCGTCGGCAAGCACTGCTGGAGCTGTTTCACAAGTACCCGCATGGTCAGCTTCCGGTCAATAACCACTACCAGGCCAACACCATCGACCCGGACCTGATACGCCTACTCAAGCGTGGCGTGCTCAAGCGTGTACGTGGCGGAGGCGGCCGGCGCCATCCAATGAACAGGTCCTCCAGCAAACGGCAAACTTACCTGATGCTTGCCTGACACCACCTGCTTTTTCGAGCCGCATCTTCGGATGCGGCTTTTTTACGACGAGGCTTCCAATTGGCTACACTCCGTAGACCCGCTACTGCGGCACCCCTTGACGACTACCACGAGGACATCTTGGACGAACTTGAACCTTTCGTAACAGCCCTGAACAACGAGGGCTACTACGCAGAGCTGAGCCGTGAAGACGGCTTTCCGTATCTGCAAATCAGCTGCGCTGACTATCGACTCATGACCATCGGGATGGCGATGCAGCTAGCGCGCCGGCTGCAAACCGCTACAACCCATCCAGTACGATTCCAGACGCTGGAGAGCCAAGCCGTGAACTTCTTCGTGTACGACCGCGACGTTTCGGACCTCGACAAAGCTCAGCTGTACGGCGCAGACGTCGATACCTGGCTGAGCGGCGTTCTGGCAGACCTTCCGCAATAAGCTAAGTTTGCACCCTTCTTCAAAGCTCCCTCCTGGGAGCTTTTCTTTTTTTGGGACCAACACTTTCGCCTTGTCAACGCAGCAACCGCGTCACTACACGTCATACAATCGTAGTGCCGGCTCTGGCAGAGAGCCTATCCGCCTCCGTCGACTCCTCGTCGATATGGTCAATCTCTGCTCCAGCAGACCTACAAGGACCCTTTAAAGGCCTTGTCGTTCCCTGCAATGGAGGCATCAGGACATCAATCAAAGACAAGGCATACTTAAAAAGGAAGTTCCATGAAAAAAGCACAACAAGCAACCCGCGTAAGCGCCATCTCGAATTACTTGGAAGGCATCGGCCATTCGGTATCCCAAGTGCAGTGCTATGAAATCCTGGCCCGCGCACTGGGCCTGAAGAACAAGCATGTTCTGGCGCAGCTGGCCAACGACGAACAGTCTTCCGCGGGGCTGCCAACGACGGTAGTCATCGGCGACGACACTGTTGCGGTTCGTCCTCAAGACGCAAAGCCCTTTACCATCGCCGAAATGACTGCAATGGAGTGGTCTTTCGATTTCATCATTCCGATGGCACTGGAAGACATCGAAGACATCGAGAAACAGAACGATGCCGCTTCTACGTTCCTGACCGGGAACGAATACGCTCTGGAAGACCTGCGCTATGAGCATGTGCCGGAAGTCCTCTACGACAAGGGCTACGTGGCATACCGCGTCCAAGCGTACGTCTCGAATCCTGAAGAAATCTTCGACGAGGTGCGAGCCGAAGCCGATGCCTTATTCTATCGAGAGCTGCAGGAATTGGCCAACCGCCTGGAAGAAGGAGCCACCCTCTGCTTTAGCATGATGGGCGTAGACCAACCCCGGACCATCTTGAACCTGAACGTCGAGCTGGTCGACCTGCTGGATGAGTATGCTTCTACGGACGGTGCTACCAATGATGCCGTAAACGCTCGAGGGGATGGTATCGCCTTTGAGCTGCACAGCTTGAACGAATCCGTTCCAGAAGCCGCTCGCTATGTCGTGGGCGTCCCGCTGAGCTCCCTCAAGTACGCGCAGAAAGAAAGTGACCACACGTGGCATGTCTCGGTCAACAACCTGAGCGCCCACCTGTCGTTCAACTCGTAATTTCCTAAACGCCCGGCTTGCCGGGCGTTTTTTCTTACCGAATATCTTGTGCTTGCCTGTCACTATACGGAAAGTGCATTCATCGCATGGGCCACTAGCCTAGCCCCCCGTCCTTCACCGCTTCACCGCGGCACGGCAAATCTGGCTGTAGGAAAACATACTTTTTGAACTTCCAATCGTCCAATCAAGACGAGAGGCCGTTCGGGCAAACGAAGGACAGCGCGACATGTAGTGCCTTTCGTCGCAGAGAGGATAGATTATGGAATATCAAGAAAACATCAAAGCAGCCGCCAAGCGTATGTGCGAGCAACTCGAGTCCAAAGGCGTGTCCGTCAAGCACACGCAAATGCTCGAGGCAATCGCCACTGGCTTCGGCCTGGACAGCTGGCGCGAACTCAAGGCCGTTATTGACGCGCCGCGAGCTCCGCAAAAGCCTAAGTGCCCTCCCCTGGGCGAGATGCAAGAATGGACTATCGACGCCCTGTATCTGGAAGACAACCAGCAATACGGAGACCGTACCACCGCACGCGTTCCGCTCGAAGCGGCATACAACGTCATTGTTGAGCGCCGCACCGATTTCGGCCTCGAGCTCGGAATCCTGGACGTCTCCAACATGGCGGGTGAAACGTGCTTGTCTCCGTCGTACGCCACTGAGGTCGAGGGTCGTCTGGTTCGCGAAACGTTTGTGAAGCTGTTTGAGGCGGCAAGTAAGCTGCCGGCCCCCACTGACGATGAAAAACTGGCGCTGAACTGGCTGGGCCTGGTCCTGAAGACCTACGAGAAGGAACGCTCCCTCGAAGACTTGATGGACTGGAGCCAGCTGGAAGAGCTGAGCGGCTACGGTAAGTCGCACACGCCGGCGCCGATTGTCGAAGGCGGGACGCTGCTTCCTTCCCAGGCACTCAATCTGCTGTGCGCAGCAGTGGAGTCGAATGTCGGCCTGCTCACCCTGGTCGATACCAACGAAGAGCTCGCCGGCTGCATCTTCCAGATTGAAGCCATGTGTGGCTACTTCGAGGAAGTTCTCGATGACAAGGACGTCAGCTTGATTGTCCACGAGGCACTTAACTGGTAAAACCATTCGGCGGTTACGCTAATCGCTAAGCATCATTCTTAACCGACCTGTCTCCTCGTGGAGCAGGTCGGTTTTTTCATCGAGACTGGGCCATACTCCGAGCTATATTGCGCATCTAAAATATTGGTGCTATAATGTGAATCCCTTCCTGATTGCTGCTGCATGAGAAGGTTACTGGCCCCGGTCGACGTGTTGTCCCCGGGCGCGAGCTAACGTCTTTGATTTTGAAAGCAGCAAATGTCGAATCTTCTCCGTCTTACCAAAGCCTTCCGCCGTGAAGGCATCGCTGTCGAATACACCGACGGCATCTATCGCATCCGCAACGAACACGCGCACGCGCAGGTGCTCCTGCCAGCCACGCTACCTCTCGAACAAAAAGCTGTGAGCCAGTTGCTCGAGTTCGCATCAGTGCGTTCGCCCGACGGCCACCACGGTGTCTGCCGCGCGTGTGCAACGCCGGACTTCCACCCGGGTTCCATCGCTCCTGTGGGCAGCATTGTCGCCACTGACGCTGACTTCGTGATTCCCGCGGCAATTGGAACAGACATTAACTGCGGCATGCGCTTGATGACGACCGGCCTCAAAAAGTCGGCCCTTGAAGCCTTGGAACCAGCACTTGTCCAACGCCTGACCCGTGTCCTATTGGATAACGGCCGAGACGTCCCTGTTCGCAGTGCTGCTTTCCGAGCCTTATTCGATAACGGTCCAGAAGCATTTATCGACTCATTGCATAACGATGGTCTTTGGGCAGCAGTTGACCGCCAGCGGCTGACACATGAACTCGACGCCTGTGTCAGCCTGGCCGACTTTGGGGGAAATTCATGCTATGCCCCAGATGCTCTCGTCGGTAACCGTGACGTAATCCGCGACCCCGACTTGGGCACCGCCGGCGCCGGTAATCACTTCATCAGTCTGGAAGTGGTCGACGAAGTTCTCGACCGGCACGCCGCATACGCTGCGGGCCTTGCGGTCGGTGACATTGTAGTCATGATTCATTCCGGCAGCCGTAACGTTGGATTCTTCGTGGGTCAGCGCTGGATGGACCGTGCCCGGGCCGAATGGCCCAAAGGCTTGAAGCATCCCCAGAGTGGGTTGTACGGTCTCACCGGTCCACTGGCCCATGAGTATCTGCAAGCCATGGGCGCGGCAGCCCGTTATGCATGGGCAAACCGCATGGTACTGGCTGAACTGGTCCGTAAGGAACTGTCGGAACTTGCGGGCGGCACCTCCCGCCTGGTCGTTGATGTTCCACACAATGTGGTCTTGCCCGAGCAGGGCATGAACATTCACCGCAAAGGAGCAACTCCCGCTCGAGCTGGCCAACTTGCGCTGATTCCGGGGTCGATGGGAGATGCTTCCTATGTGGCTACTGGCCTTGGCAATCTGGACTGGCTTTGGTCGTGCAGCCACGGAGCCGGGCGTAGTGTGCGCCGCCAGGACGTTCGTCGTATGGCAGGCGTACCGTCCGACGGAACCTGGAAGTGCGTCACGCTTCGAGAAGAACGTCGCATTGAAGAGTCGCCGGCGGCCTACAAGCCAATCGGCCCAGTGCTCACTGCACAGGAAGAAGCCGGGCTTATTTCAGGGGTTGTTCGGCTCAAGCCTTGGTTGACGTTCAAGGCGTAAATAGTAAAAAAGGCCGCATCAAGTTGATGCGGCCTTCCAATCAGTGTTGCAGCTTACTCGGCGGAGCTGACAGCCGGTTCCCATTGCTGGGTAACAACTTCAGCAACGGTGCGCTTCAGCACTTGAGAAACCTTGCCGCACCACAGGCAATCTCGGCTTTCGCCGGCGACGCGCCAGCGATGCTCCGAACCAATGAACGGCATCTTATGCGCTCGGTCAACCGCACAGCGACCATCCGCCACATACTGTGCCCAAAAGTCCGGCAGTTCCCGCCAGTCCTTAGCGCCGCAATAGCTGACCACTGTCGTTTTAGCGCCATCGCACAGGACTTGGGTTAGCCGTGCACCAATCAGGCAGCCGGTGTCGTCGAGGAAACCCAGGTACTCCACGCCCGCCTGGTCGATAAACACCCGGGCCAGCCGCAACTGCGAGCTATTTTTGCGAGCATTGAGAAATGCGTACAGATTTGGGCTGTACTTCCGGTGCAACGCAGGGTCAATCAGGCGGATGTCGAGCCCGGTTGGCGCGGAGTATCCATTTTTCGTACGTTCAGTCGTAGCAGTCATGAGAATGTCCTTTCGAGGCCCGTAGGCGTGATGAGCGCAAATGCGCGGATGTCTCTCTTGTGTAGAAAGACATCCAACACAGCCACGTTTTCTACGCCATTATGCGGCCAGCTTGGCCGGCACTTCGCTTGTGGCGCGTCGGCGGGTCATGGCAGCTGCCACAGTTAGCCGCATTTCGTTGACCAGCGCCATTTCCTCAGGCGTCACCCGGGCCGCGCCGGCTTTCTCGTCCCACGCTCCGACCAGCAGACCGAAAGGTCGGCCTTGCATCGTCAACGGGACAAGCAGGAAGCTACGCGCGCTACCCATAGTGTCCCGCCAGCATTTTGGAATCTTATCCAGCAGCTGCGGTGCGTGTGCGTTCTCAATGAATACCGACATATCTCGCGACAGCGAGGCATGGAAAACATGTGGCTCGTACGCCGCGTCGAAGGCCAGGCGCGGAATCAGTTCTTGTACACCCACACCTAAACCCATGCGAGCGATGAACTGCTGGGGCTGTCGAACGAAAGCAAAGCTATGCGCATAGCCAAATGCTTGGTGCAGTGTCTCCAGCGTCATCGAAATCAGTTGCGACGGCGATGCTGTGCCGGCGGCATCTTGCAGGTCAGTCACACCCTGGCGCAGTCGGGTGATAGAGTCAGACGGTTTACCCGCGGCCGGCTCTTCCACCTGTGGCGCCATGAACCCTGCGAGCAGGTTGTCTTGGACGGCGAGTACATGAGCTGCACGCACAGCGGCTGCCAACTGTTCCGGGTCTGCGCCCAGCGCAGCGCCGTAGCGTACCGTCAGCGCCTGCACTTCCGCGTCCGCGTCCGCCGATACCATTGCACCTGCGGCTTCAGCCGAGAACGCCGAAACAGCAGTTAGCCAATCTTCATGGTTCAGCGGCAGCTCGGCGCTAGTCAGATTTGGTGCGGCAATGGTACGGGTGATGGAGCGAGGCATTCCCAGGCGCTCGGCCAACTGGCGGCCTACCGTTTCCAAGGATGCACCCAGCCACTCCAACGCGCGTGCGTCTTGAGCAGCTGCATTTTCGTCCGATGCAATCATTGCCCAATGCTGAGGCAGATAGAAAGAAACCAAGACGCGACCGAGGCCGTGCAGCATGCCACAAACCGCAGCTTCTTCTGCGTCACGGTAGCTTGCGATGTCGCCAGCAAAACTACGAGCCACTTGGGAAGCGAGAATAGCCTTACTCATCTCTGCATGAGATGCCTGACAGTCCGGCGACACTTGCTGCAGCGTATCGAGCACCTTCAAACCGAGCGCCAAATGTCCCACCGTCTCCGTCCCGAGCAGCAAAACTGCCTTGCTTACGGTATTGACGGTGCCGCCAAAGGCAGCATACATCGCACTGTTGGCCAAGCGCAGCACCTTTTGGGTGAGCGCTACGTCCGACAGAACCGCTTGAGCCATATTGGTCTCTTGCGGTGACGTTTCGGCCATTGCCGACATGATGGACTGAACCGCTTTGGAGAAGCCTGGCATGTCTCCGACTTCGCCCATGCGCTGGACGAGCAGTGACACAGAGCGTTCCGCAGAGAGGCGTTCTACAGGGCTGGTAGTTTTTGGCAGGGTACTCACATCAATCCAATCTTATTCGAAGCACTTACGCGGCTTGCACATTCGGGTTAGCCAGCAAAGGCATCAAAATTTCGGCGGGCATTGGTTTTCCGAGCAAATAGCCTTGCAAATACGTGCAGCCATTTTCAATCAGAAAGTCGCGCTGGGCGGCCGTCTCAATACCTTCGGCAGTGCAAGACAGCCCCAGGTCACGGGCCATGCTCAACACCGCACGGCAGATAGCCGCGTCTTTGGTCGCACCCGGCAGGTCTTTCACGAAAGACCGGTCAATTTTGAGCGAATGCACGGGCAGCGACTTCAAGTACGCCAGCGAGCAATATCCGGTGCCAAAGTCGTCAATGGCGATGCGAATACCGGTCGCTGCCAGCTCCTCCAGAACCTTTGCCGCACGAGCCGGGTCACTCATCAGAATGCCTTCCGTGATTTCCAACACCAGCTGTTGTGGAGGCAAATTGGTCAGCGCCAGCGCATTACGCACTGTCGACAAGAAATTTTCACTACGGAACTGGCGAGGGCTTACATTCACCGACATGAACAGTGGACGACCGGCCATCTGCGAAAATTGTTGAACTTGCATGCAAGCTGCCTTCAACGCCCAGCTGCCCAGCAAGGTAATCAAACCATTGGACTCGGCCAATGGGATGAACTCTGCCGGAGACACCAGCCCGAAGTTCGGGCGGTCCCAGCGCATTAAGGCTTCAAAACCTTCGACGCGCCGCGTCGATGCGCCATGCAGCGGCTGGAAGAACAAACGCAGCTGGCCATCGCGGATTGCTTGGTAAAGGCCTTCTTCCATGCACACCGAGGCAGCGGCCTGGTTGACCTGCTGTCCATCATAGATGACACATTGAGCACCCTGCGCGTCCTTAGCCTTGTACATCGCGACGTCAGCAGCGCCCATGAGCGTCTCTTCCGTCGAACCATCACGTGGAAAGAGCGCCCCACCGATGGACGCGGACACGTAGAGCTGCCGACTCTCAATCTCAAACGGCGCCTGCAGGGCTACCAGCAGACGACGCGCGACGGTCAGGATGTCTGCCTCGTTGACCGCTCCTGGGAGAAGGATGAGAAACTCGTCACCGCCGAATCGTGCAAGGGTATCCGTGTCGCGCAGCGCGGACGTCAGGCGGTCGGCTACCAGGCGCAGCAGAGCGTCACCCATCTGGTGTCCGAAAGCATCGTTGACCTTCTTGAAGCCATCGAGGTCCATCATCAGGACGGCAAACTGTGAGCTGCGGCGGCGTGCCTGTGCAATGGTAACGCTCAGGCGGTCTGCAAACAGTGCTCGGTTGGGCAAGCCTGTGAGCTTGTCATGAACAGCCTCATGGCGCAACGTTTGCTCGAGCCGACGCGTTTCAGTCGCATCACGTGCAACGGCAAGCACAGGACTTTTGGCGCCCTGCCCCGCGTCCAAGCGCGAAAACTGCCAGTCGAACCACTGACCGGCCGGGTCTTCCTGCAGCCGGGCACACACGCGGGTACGTGTCCCGTTCTCGGTCGTTTCACGAAAGGCTTCACGGGCTGCTTGCGCATCCTGGGTCACCAGCATTTTGAAGAAGGACTCGTCGATGAGCGCGCGCGACCCCTGTGGTTGCCCGAGCAGCATCAATGCCGCGTCGCTGACATTCAGCACGGAGGCACCACGGTCAAGCAACAATACGGCATCGCCTGCAGCTTCGAGCAGCAGGCGCGATACCTCGGGAGAGTTCCGAGTCAAGGCGTCATACATAACGTGTCCTGAAGAAACTAATTTTTGTTTTGAATTTGCTGAAAAGTGCAACTATTATACCACATTTTCTATTTAAACGCCACTGTCAGTGGTGTTTTACATAGCAAACAGCGCGGTCATTTTATGCCTAATTGAGCTGTATAGCGGCATTTCTTAGCCTTTTTGCTCACCTCACGGGATTTAGAGGGATACTTCGGAACGTACAGAGCTACACAAGAGCAGGACAGCAACATTTTAGGAGCAATGTATGAGCAAAATGCCTGTAGTAGATGTCACGACAGTCAGCAAACTGGAAGACCTAGGTTTTGAGCAGCTTCAGGCAACAACCTGGCGCAGCACTGGGTCCGACGTGATGGTTTTCGTCTCGGTCCATGCCAACACTGATGACCACCGTGTTGTAGGGCACTTGACTAAGCGTGACCCAGGGCTGGGAGCCACCGCCAAGCCCTACAGTCAGTCGTACAGCGCTCCGTTTATGACGGACATCGACGCCGCGATACTTAACCTGGCAGAGCACATGCTGCTGGTCGCTGAGGAACATGCCCTTGCCGGTACAGTGAAGTTCCAGCGATTTTCTGGCCATGGTGACGCTGAGGTCATCGGCCAGTTTAGTTGAAGGGCATGGCACCACCGAAGCACATTCAAACCGCTACTCGACACCCGTCAAGTAGCGGTTTTTTCGTAAGGGAACACCCGAAGCGCAAATAAGTGACGGCGCTATAAATTTGGACTACGTTTTCAGTGCCGCCATGCTCTCTGTTGAACCATACACCTTCAGCAAACACGCCGTCGTGCGCGTGCTGGAACGGACGCACCTGTCCGTAGGCCAGCTCCTGGACCGCTTGAACAGCAACAGTATCGCTTGGCTTCCTGCGAAGATGCCAGCAGGGCATCGTCACGCCCTTGTGTACTGCGCAAGTTCCGGAAGCTTTATCGTGGCCATCCTTGTCGAAGCGGACCGCGTTGTAAAAACAGTGGTGACGCTGGAACAGTGGGAAAACATGTATCGAAAGGTCGCTAATATCTGGCTGACCCTGGCCATGCATGCAGCTGTGCAAGGGTTGCGGACAGACCCGGCCACCGCGGCCGGAACGCCTCCAGCCCGTAAAGAACTTAAGCCGGCCGATGCTTCTGCACAAGAGATGGATGTCCGGTTGGTCGCCAAGTTTGACGGCCCGAAAGGCCCTACTTACCAAGACCTCTTTGCCCAACGGGAATCGCAATGGACTGCGCTGATGGGAAGCACGCCCGCCAAGCGGCGGTATCAGAAAGAGGAATTTCTCAGTAACCTGGCTGAGAGGCTCCTGAACGTGTCAGCGTTCGCCGAGCTTGTACGACAGCGCCTTATCCGGCATACCGAGCTCGTCATGGATGCGAACAATCTCCTCCTCGTGTTTGGCCCGACCTCATGCCCGGCCAGCTTACTCCCTCAGGTGGACGTGGGTCGGCAACTCGCTGAGATGGTATCGCATGTCGAAGCAACCCTCCAAAAGCGTCAGGACGAGAAAGCACGTCTTGCTCAACGCCGCCATGAGGCATACCTCGAGCGACAAAGTCCCGAACATCTAGAGCGCAAGAAAATTGTCGAAAAGAACGAGCTGTTTGCACTCCTGACGAATCCAGCAGCTCAATAGCCGTCGTCAGACTAAAGCTTGCAGCATGCCTACCGCTATCCAGGGCGATTTATGTGCTTTCCGTTCACAACTCTCATTCCCTATACCACTCAGGTCACTGGGAACCTCCCCCTCACGCCGGCTTCCGGTATGGCGAATCCCTGATACAGCAGCAAGTCCATGCAGTTCTTCTTTGACAACGTGCAAAGGCGGACCAACTGGGTAATGTGAGGAACTTAAAAGTCGTTCGCATGCACGACAACACTGAGGAACAAAAAATGAACGTGAATATCAACATCAAAAGTGCAACTGCCTGCCTGAAGTCGTTCGTCGAGAAATCTGGCGGCCAAGCTCAACACAGCGCGGTATTGGAGTTGCTTGCCAAGATGTGCGGCTTTGACTGCTATCGCGCGATGAAAGCGCAAGCCGAGGGCGGCGCCAATCTGGTTACGCCGATTCAGGGGCAAATCCGGCACACGACGGCGGCACCTGGTGCCGGCCAGTTGCTGGAAGACCCAAAGCACGTAGTGTATCGCTCTACTGCAGTGGACTGGCGCCTGGCAGATGACCCGACTATTGGGCTGGACGAGGTTCCGCAGGAGCAACGTCGCAAATATGACTTCATTGTTGAAGAGTACGGCAGCCAGTTCCGCGTCATGGTCAAGCCTGAAGGAATCGACCTGGAATCCTTCCCAGGGCAACCACTGCTGGACATGCTCGTAGAGGTCAACGAAGGTGTCCCCTGTGTGCATCTGACGAATGACCCATCAGACGCCCAGCTGCTGACCGTATTTGGTACTAGCGAGGGTATTCTGGCGCGGCCGGACGACGGCGAGTGGGGTACTGCTTCCCGTGACCTTCCTGAAACGCTGAGCAAACTCGTAGACAGCGCATGCGACCCTCGGGAACGCCATGCCGCGCAAGTATGCGTTCTGGACACCGGAAAGAAGTATGGCGCAGATGAATCTGCGTGCTCGCACCAGACAGCTGATGCCGGCGCCAGCTACTACCTGGCCATTGAAGCAACCTCGGCCGCGCAACGAGCTGTCTACAAGGCATCAGCAGAATACGCGCTGTTCGCCCGCGGTGTGGTTGACGTAACGGAAGGCAACCACGAGAATCCGGACGAAGAAGGCGGGACCATCTATTGGCTCCTCCTCACTATTGACCCCGCGAAGGAAAAGGCTGCGATGGTTGCGGCCGGTGAGTCCCTCAACGACTACGACGAAAAGCACCACTGCGACAACGTCACATACCGTATCAACGACGAAGGCTTCGCCGAATTTTGGGCGAGCGGCGTCGAAATTTGATTGAAAAAGCCATCCTCCGGGGTGGCTTTTTACTTCCAAATTCACGTAGCACTGACGTTAAAAAAGCCCTGCGTCCATTAGGAGGCAGGGCTTGGAATGATTGCTCAGCAGTCGCAACTTTGAGCTTTAACTTTGGCATAGGCGACCATCGGCTTGGCCAACGCATCGCGGAAGCTGCGGCCTCGTGGCTGGTGCACTGTCACGGGAGCCATGTTGCGCAAGTCACCGCCGTGCCACGTCAAAACCGCGCCGTCAGGGAGGTTCTCATAGTTGTAGGTGACTTCCCGGAAGGACGGGGAAAGTATCTTAACGGTAGACCGTACCTTCGAGCAGGCGGCATGCCCATTCTTGGTTTTGGCCAACACATGCACGAGTTTGCCGGCGAGTCGCGTCCACCAGCTGTACTCCTCTTGAGGCACGCCGACCCAGTGAGAAATACGATAGACGACGTCGCCGATTGGCTCGACTTTCGTCCCTGCATCGGGTGCGGTGAATCGTTCTTCGGCGATGAAGCTGGTGCACCCGCTCTTCACTATCATCGCAGGCAATGCCGGGAAAGCATCCAGGAGCTCCATCACCTCTTCGCGGTTCGTTACCTCGAAAACCAGCTCAGCTTCTGCATTATATCCGTTCGGGGTTACGTCGACGCTGTACGGCGCCATCGGCAGTGTATTGGGAAAAGCTGCGCACAGTACCTTTTTCTCGATAAGGCGCGCCTCTGCGGTGGCAAGTGCCAGTCGTTGCTGCTCTAGGCCGGAGTCCAGCTTTTTCAGGAAATCAGCCAGCTGCGGTCCCACCGGTGATTGCGCGGTGTTACGCTGCGATTCGGCCTTTAATACTTGGTTCATGTCTTGTCCTTTGATGTCGAGTGAGCATGGCTCACGCTAAGAATGGTCTACAAGTTCGTGTAGCAAATACAGCCGGCCACGACGAACTCTTAGCCAACGCCAAGACATCCTGGACAGGGGTCTACTTAGTCCGCCACTTATGCCAAGTCTGGCGATAGGAGTCGAGGGACTCCAAGGTCCGGCAGCCCCAGTTGGCGTAACCAGGCTCACCGAGCTTGAGCTCAAGATTCACACCCTCGGCCTTCCAGAGTGCGACAGAGTGCGGATACCCGAAAGACAGAAATACGCCATGACGAAGCATTTCGCCGATAGCTGCTGGCGTACGGATTTCCCACAGACGCTTGAATACCGGGTCATTGATTGCCTTAACCATGCTATCGAGTTCGCCGCCGTCTCTGAATTCAACAGGAAGCTGCGGAACTGCCGTTTCGCGAACGGCCTCAGGCACATCGGGAGGCAGCGGGCGGAGCAGGTGCGGCAGCTCCTCAACATACCGTGGAAACGTCACACCCAGCCGCCACACGAACTCAGCCAGCTTCTCGTCAGTGGGCACATACGCATGAAAGTGGTCAAACATGTTTCGGTACGACCAGCTAACCCTGCTCAGCTCTTCATGGGACAGCTTGTATCCTTCCAAAGAACGCCTTTCTAGCTCTAGTGTCCGTGCACGTTCTTTCATGAACCAGATTTTGACGAAAGCGACAAACGTGGTGATGGCAAAAAGAGCCGTGGTCAAGGACAAAATAGGGGTCATATCGAGCATTGGTGCCTTTGTGCTGTGTTAGTGCTTACGTAAAGCTGCACTGCTTTAAACAAGCGTCAAACCGGTAATCCCCCTGAACTGGCTATACCTGGTAGGTCAACTATTAAGGACTACTCACATGCATCTCGACAACGCCCAACCACCGGTACCCTACCTGTTTCTCAACGTCAGCGGCGTTCTCACCAACGCTGCAACAACCTGGATGACAGGTGAAGAAGTGCTCGATACAACCGCATTGCGGCTCATCGAGAAGCTCTGCAAAGAGTTGGGGGCAAAGGTCGTCATGGCGACCTCCTGGGTTGCCATGTACGCCACCCCTGAAGCCTGGCGCGCGCTGTTCAAAGAGCACGGCGTCGACATCCCCGTCGTGGACGTACTGCCTGAAGGCGGCATGTGGTGGGGTCACAAGGCCCAAACCTACATGCAGACGCACCCGGCAACCCGGTGGGCGATGCTGACGGACGGAATGGCACCGCCTCACCTGGGCGCCATCATTGGCACGAACGCGGCTGCTGGCGTAACTACGAAAGAACTGGAGCGTGTTGCAGAGGCACTTTCCCCCAAGTCCAAAGTTGCCTTGGAGCTGCGAGCACTGAACGCCCAGCTGCGCAAATAAGGCACTCCTGAATGATTAAAGCCTTCCAGACACCCTCTGGAAGGCTTTTCTATTCCACTTAGCCCCTTAGCAGCCGCGAGGGAAGAAGAACCCAGTCCACTTGCCCTCGCCGTTCTGCGCCGGCACCCACAAGGATGCCGGTAGCCGTGGCGGCGGGCTACCCTCCTTTGGAAGCTCTAGCCGGTAATACAGCCGACCGTCCGGACCGCGGGCTTTTTCAATCAGGTCGTACGCGCTGCCGTAGCACGAGTCTTCTCGCTGCTTGCCTGCTGAATCAGCGTCCCGCAGAAAGGAATCTGGCGCCAGCATGCATTGACCCGGTGCGGCGCAGACTTCATCAAAACTGCGGACTCCTTGGACCAAATCTTCCGCAAACGTCAATAGTTTGGAGCCTGCCGATACCGGTACCCAGAAGTACTGGCTACCTGCCCTTCCCCGCACCCAGCGCCCGACCGGAATATCGCGAACGTTGTAGACCGACAGCGCGTAGTCTTCATACCCGACTTCGGTCAACTCCACCGGGATTGGCGCCGGTGCTCCGCGCATGTGCAGCATCACTCGCGGACGCACATCGCAAGAGTCAGCGTCCGCTTTAGCAAGTTCGGGATGGTCCAACTTAAGAGTGCCTAATCGCACTCCGTTGGCGTGCAGGTAAGCAGGAACAGGCTCGTAGGGAATGGCTTTGCACTCAGGAGCCAGCAAAGAGGGCGCGGTAATGCCGCCGAGGGACTCCCCCGCAAAGCAGGCAGGCCCAGCTAGGGACAATGCAAGTAGAGCAGCAGACAGGGCAGTTCGGGTCATAGGCAACGACTGGAGTCGAGAGGTTGGCAAAAACTACTGCCAGGTGTAGCGCCGCACGAAAACAGGCATAAAAAAAAGCCGACCTCACGAAGAGGTCAGCTCAAAATAGCATGCGAGGAGCTGTTTAGTCGCTCAGGGCGTTCGGACCGCTCAGGTAGTACACGGTACATGAATCGTTTGCCAACGAAACTGCACCGTCGATAGCGTCTTCCAGTGTCGCGCCTGCGACCTGCCGGCGGTCCTCAAGAGTGTCGCCCAGGCCGTTAGCGCTTTCGTAGATGACTACAAGCTTGCCCGGGGCGTTCTCGACGATTTCGATGTGCTGTGCACCTTCTTCCTTCTTCCGGTTCCAGAAGCGAAAGAAGCTTTGGCGTTGGTTATGTTCGCCTGTACGCGAAAAACCTGCCAGCGCCAGGTCGGTCATCACATCCGCAGGCAGTCGAGCGTGCAGCGGGTGGTGGCCAATCAGAGATGCAAACATGGCGATATCCTTTCATGATGTTCAAGTGCCTGCGCTGTCTAGCGACCACGATTCGCATTTACGCCTTTCAGGCTAGCAAGGTGATGTACTACGCCTTTGCCCACATAGAAGTACCCCAGGCGCTCGAACTCATAATGCACGCTTTCGTCCAAGCTGCTCTCCACAAGCATCTTGCGCACGGCAATACAGCTGGTGTCAAACAAGCCTTCCGCATCGAGCAGTGGGCCGTAATGTCGCACCTCAATCTCTATCGCATCCGCCTCGCTGAGCCAGTGCAAGGCTGTCTTCGCCTTGTGTTTGGCCTCCTTAGGATTACGGCTTCCGAGGTCCGCCTCTGCCACTACCCGCACGATTCGGTCTCCGTCAGTCTCGACAGCTTTGATGAAAACATTCAATCCGTGCTTCAGCCGCACCCAGTTGCCGGGGTAGATGCGCCAAAAACCTTCTTCGGCCTCAGCTCGAACATCCGCGCGGTCAACCCAAAGACGAGGCGTCAGCGTGAGAGGCCGCACACCAAAGGAAGCATCTTTTGGATGATTCGGCACCTCTACGGCCAAGGCCTCTGGCAAGTTGTCGAGCACCATCTCAACTGGGTCGGAAATTGCCATGCGCCGTGCAACCGTTGGATTGAGCACGTCAGCTGCGCTGTCCGCCAGGACTTCAGCGGGGACAGTGCTATTAGCTTTGGCAAATCCTCCACGCGTGACAAATTCGCGCAGAATCTCTGGCGTAAATCCTCGAGCACGCAATCCTGCGATTGTCGGCATGGCTTCGTCGGCCCAACCGGCGACGTTGCCGGCTTCGACCAAGGCATGGAGCTTACGCTTTGACAGCACAATGCCCTCTACCTCGAGCCGCGCAAACTCAATCTGCACAGGACGTGCTCCAAGCACCGCATAGCAGCTTTCGATGACCCAGTCGTACAGTGGGCGGTGGTCCTCGAACTCAAGGGTGCAGAGCGAATGTGTCACGTCCTCAAGTGCATCGGCAATCGGGTGGGCAAAGTCGTACATCGGGTAGATGGCCCAGCTGGTTCCAGTCGCGTGGTGCTCAGCATGCGACACGCGATACAGGACGGGGTCGCGCATGTTCAGATTGGTGTGCGCCATGTCGATTCGAGCGCGCAGCACACAGGAGCCTTCTGCCATCTCCCCTGCTCGCATACGCGTGAACAGTGCGAGATTCTCGGCAACCGAACGATTCCTGCCGGCGCTGGCCGTGCCGGCGGTTCGGAAGTCGCCACGCAACCGACGCATTGTCTCAACATCGGTATCGTCGACATACGCCAGGCCATTTTCGATGAGGTGAACTGCGCATCGGTGGATGTCCTCAAAATATGCAGACGTCCAGCGGGTCCGGGTAAATCGGGAGGACAGCCAGTGTGCGTCCCGCGTGATGGCCTCGACATACTCGGCCGACTCCTTCTTAGGGTTAGTGTCGTCAAATCGCAGAGTCAGCTCAGCGTCAAACTCGGTGGCCAGCAGGTCATGCAGCACGATAGACTTGGCATGACCAAGGTGAAGGTATCCATTTGGCTCCGGAGGGAAGCGCAAGACGACCTTAGGTGTACGGCCGCTGGCCACGTCTTCGGCAATACGGGTTTTGATGAAGTTTTTGAGTTCCATGATTTTTGTTCCAGAAAAAGAAAAAGGCACCATGCGGTGCCTTTTAGGGGATGTTCGGGGAGGTTTATGCGCGCGGAGGTGTTCCGGGCGCGGCCCGTCCAGGCACGCGAACGACGACAGCGCCACGTTGTTGGCGCTGGAAACGTTGCTGTTGCTGGACGGTGAAGCGGTTCATTTTGATGAAGAAATTCAGAGTTAGGTCCACATTATAGCACCCAACATTTTATTTTTCAAGATTTACAAGTAGGGAGTTATGTCTTTGATGTTTCCATGCATGCGCCGAATGACGAGGTCTTTAGAGCGACACCACTGCTCCACCCGCTCAATTGGTAGTCCATCCGCCCATTGAAATCGAGGGCTGGTCTTAAGCACAAGCCCAGTGTCGTCCACCTTTAGCCAGGCCTTTTTTCGCATACGTGGAATCACCACTACGAAAAATCGTGAGGGGTTTATAGGCAGCCGGCGGTAGTCGTTTTGTAGCATCGAGATGGAGAGGTGGCGCCGGCGACGTCACCAGCTACGGTGCTCTGCAGTTTACAGGAGCAAAGTATGCCCAACAATGTCAGTGCAATTATTTTGCGACATTACTGTCGTATTTGACTAAAAAACAACCCCGGCAATGCTTTGCCGGGGTTAGGTCAATCAGTGCGTCGTGCTGATGCTATCGGTTGCGACACCTCGAACGACATCCTCGAAGGTTATGGGCGAATCCGAAGCTGCCACCTTCACATGCCAGCCATCCTCTTCAGGCAGCATCGTCATTACCGGCCCCCTTTGAGCACACGGCTCGTTCGTCTGAAGAGTCTCGGGATGGCCATCCTGCCAATACTCGATTTGCACATGGAAGTCACTTGCGGACTTATCTAGCTCGCATTGCACATTGATTTGGGGTATCTTACGGGCCGTGAGCTCTCGAGCCTCTGGCATTGCAGAGACCAGACCCGACGCAAAGTTACTGCGGGTCAGGCTGCCTGCGGATTCCGCATGACTCACCTGCGTGGAAACCAGCGCCAGGCCAGCCAGTACGAAAGCGGAGAAGAGCGCAGCGTATACGTTGTCTTTGGTGAAGATTTTCATGGTCGGTGTCCTATGCCTATCGATTAAAAATAACTGCTCTCAGATATAGGCATTGAAGGACACCTCCTCTGAAGGTCAACTATTTGGCGTGCCGCTACCGTTCCACTCAATGTCCGCAGTAGCGGCCGCAAGCGGGTCCGCCCCGCGGCCCACCGAACGAAGCAGGAGCTCGCTGGTGGCCACCAGCTGCGCGTAGAGTGGGACTCCGGCCTCTCGCATCGCATCTCGAGCGATACCCCAACCTTGGCGCCCTTCGGCGCTCACGAGAAGCCGCGGGTGGTACATCAAAAGCGGAACAGCGAGCATCCGAGGCGCCAGGTGCGCGACACGGGCAGACTCCCCCAAAAGGGCCCGTGCGAACTCTTTTGGCGCCTGCGCCACTAAGTGGACGCCGCTTGTGCCTCGAGGGTTGCATTCAATGGCCACCGGGCCAGCCGTTGTCAGAATAACGTCGAAGGACATCTGCCCCGTGAACGAAGTCGCCCGGGCTACGCGTGCAGATAGCTCGCGAAGCGATGCGTCTTCCACAGGCTCGAAATAGATGCTCGCGCCCTTCCCCGCGCGCCAACGTGGGCGATACGCCACGTGCAGCAGCAACTCCCCGTCATGGGCTATGTTGTAAAGGCAGACCTCTTCGCCATAGACGCGCGGCTGAGCCAACCATGGATTGTGGGAGTCGAACTGTTGCGCACGCACTTTGTCCGCAGTGGGGCTAACCAGCACCCGCGTCGCAAAACGGGAAAAAACCGGCTTGAATACAAAATCAGCGGGATTGTGGTCCCAGAGGAAGTTCGTGGCCTCCGCAAGGCTGCCCAGCAAGTGCGAAGTACCGGCTCCGATTCCCAGCGCATTGGCCAGCTGCGCAAAATTACCTTTGTCATGCATCTGCTCGAGTACGGCGGCGGACGGCGCCATTAAACGACATTCTGCCGGCCAGGTTGGTACTTGAGCCAGCCAGAAAACCTCTTCTGAAGTGGGAATCACCAGCTCAATGCTTTTTTCGGCACAACAACGATGAATTGCAGCTGCAAAGGCTGGGAAGTCCAGCCGCGGCGCGGGCATTCGAACGTATCCGGCAATGCCTGGAGCGAACCGTCCGACAGGAAAGCGAAGGCTGTCTGTCGTAAAAACCCGATGTCCTGCGCTTGCCAAAACACGTGCAATATCTGCAGCAATAGGCGCGCGGGCACCCGTTACAAGGATGTTCATTAAACCTCTCGGCGAATGCGACGACGTTTGGTCGTCAGGTCGACAACAAGCGGCCTATTTTCGAGTGTCCAGGTAAGCTGCTCTACCGCAACTCCCAAGCCCGCGAACGTCCCCACAACATGCTCACGAACTCGCTCAAGCGCGTCTTCAGACAATTGGGCTGTCAGTTTTAAGTGGGCCCGGCCCGTTTGCACCAGAGCGTAGTCGGCATTGACCGGGAGCGACTGGGCCAAAGCCCTACTAACCACATCGGCGAAAGCGTGAACAACCGCTCCGGTGATACCGGGCAGCTCCAGCATGTCGTCGCACCGGCCTTCAATAGCGTGGAGAGCCATCGCATGGCTACCGCACGGGCACTGTCCTGGCTTGCGGACCAGGACATCATTGAGGCGATACCTGACGATAGGCTGGGTCGTGCGAGTAAAGTCCGTTATCACAGGAACGAAGCGCTCCTTGCGTTCGTCAAGCCACTCGGGCTCAACATGAACAAACTCTTCGTTCAAATGCAGCGTGCCGTGGGCACAAGTACTTGCCAAGAAACCTTCAGTAGCCTGGTACAACTCGTGTACAGGGCCAAATGCCTCGGCGATAAGCGCACGGTCAGCTGGCTCTAGCACTTCTGCCGCGGAAATGACCTTGACGGGCACTACGCCAGGCAGCCTACCGGCGAGTTTGGCCAGCGCCAGCTGTCGCAGCACTTGTGCAGGTGCGACCAGAACGGTCGGGGCGTATGAACATAAAGCGGAGTGATGCGACTCAAAAGCCGCAAACAGGTCAAAGAAGCGGAATGTAAGCCAGCGCGACTCCACAGCCGTGTACAACGAACTATTGGCACGCAAGAAAAGGGCAACCCGTTCGCCGGCGAACAATCCGCGCGGCAGAGCCTTAGCCAGAATGATGCCAGCCCACGCGGCCCGCTCAGCGGCGCTGGCCACAAAGACTCCTCGTCGCGCAGATGTACCAGACGATAGCCCAACGGTGTATCCACTCAAGAGCGGTGCAAAATTTCTGTCTTGCTCGCTGCGTAGCGCCACATCAAAAACATCGGCAAGGCGCAAGCCTGCCGTATTCATGACATCAAAATTATCCATCATCACCCCTTTGTCCAGGCTAGGCCACTGGGACAGTGGTTTCTGCGCATAGGGGGCAAAGTACGTACTGGTCGAGGCGAGCCATGCCAGATGGCGGGCAATTCGCTGCTGCTGATACGCCTCGAGCGCGCCGCGAGAGCCAAACTTCAACCGCGATGCCTTCCAGTATGTCCAGAGTGTTTTGACCATGAGGCTCATTGAAAATCTTCCTCTACGTGCGTGAGCGCGATGCGCACCGCGCCACCCTCATGCAACGCTTTCAGCCGGCGTAAGGTCGCGTAGTAACTATTGCGGCTGTCTTGAATCAAGAAAGACAGTTCGGCCGGGCCCGTAAGCTGCGTGTACGCTTCAGACGCCCACGCCGCATCGGCAGCCAGCAACACCCAACCGAACTCTGTCTGCACAAAGGCACCAAGGTGGCCAGGAGCGTGCCCGGGTAAGGGCACTATCAGAACCTCACCGGTTTTCAGCACGTCAAAAGCCTTGGAAAACGGCGCTAGTGCTGAAGGCAAGGCAACCTGTGGGAAGGACTCGGCGAAGGACAGGCGAGTGTCAACATCGTGCGGCATCAAACCTGGCAAGAATGCCTGGCGCAGCGCAGCCAATCCAGTTTTTCCCCTCACAGCTTCCCACCCTGTGGCCGACGCTATGACGCGGGCGCGAGGAAAGTCGAGCAGTCCTGCCATGTGGTCTGCGTGGAAGTGCGACAAAATGACCGTATGGATATCACTTGGCTCGATACCTCGAGCACGTAACTGGTGCACCATCGCCTGCGGCGCATCAAAGCTAACGGGGGTTACTGCCGGGTAGAGCCGGTAGACTCCATGAGCGGACGCATCCTTGAAATGGCTGGCGTACCCGGTATCCCACAGAACGAACCCTTGGCGGGTCTTCAGTAAGTAGGCTTGCGAAGGGAAACACCGCGAAGCAAAGCCACTGCCCTTAACCGCCATGCACGATGGATGCGTGCAATGCCCCGTGTGAAATGCCTGAATGGCCGTCATGGCTGGCTCCTGAACCATTGAGCAGTGTTGACGACAGCCTGGGCCATGGACACTTGAGGCAAGTAGCCGAGAACTTCGCGTGCGTGAGAGATATCCAAGGTCATGTCGAACGCCAGCGCGCCTAAGCTGTAACGGGTCAAGGATGGTTCGCGGCCGGTGAAATTTGCTGCCAGTTCCATCGCGCCTGCAATCGTCGACAACAGCGCATAGGGCGCGGTCCGCACCTGCATCGGTCGACCAAGCTGTCTCTCGAACAGCGCTTCCAGGACGTCCCGTACGTGTACCGGCACTCCGTTAGTGATATTAAACACGCCACCAGCCGAGAGGTTTGGCGTTGTCGAGGCTAGTTGCATGGCATGCACAACATTTCCTGCATAGGTCAGGTCCAGCAAAGTGTTACCGCCTCTTGGAAGGATGAGCTTGCCGTTCTTGTCATCCAGGATGCGAAGAAGGCGCGGGAGCAGAACCTGGTCATACGGGCCAAAGATGGCCCGCGGGCGCAGAATGGTGGCGTGCAGCCCTCGAGCGACCCGCGCCAACACCTCATGCTCGGCTTGCGCTTTGGTAGCGGCGTAATGATTCACGAACCGAGCGGGACGGAACGATTCCGGCACGTTGTACCTGTGGGTGAAATCAAAATACAGCGCCGGCGTAGAGATGTGCACGAAGCGTTGCACGTTGCGCTGTCGCGCGGCTTCCGCCAGGGTTGCCGTCGCTTGAACGTTGGCCGCTTTGAACGCACTGTACGCACCCCACGGCGAAGATAATGCTGCGCAGTGCCAGACGGTATCGCATCCCGCCACAAGCGCGTGAGCTTGGTCCGAAGACATCGTTGCCAGGTCACATGCAACAAATTGAGCGCCCAGCTGCTGGAGCTCGTTGCCTACGGCCGAGTTCCGCCCGGTAGCCCGAACCGCAACCCCTTGAGAGAGAAGCGCTTCTACTGCATTGCGTCCCAAACCGCCAGTTGCGCCTGTGATGAGAACTTGCTTCATAGCTTCAGCACCGCTCCGCCAATGGTCAGACCGGCTGCAGTGCCCAGCATGAGCACGCGTTTGCCTGGCGCTGCCATCCCCCGGATGTATGCCTCATGCAAAGCAGTCGGCATTGATGCAGCAACCTGATTACCGTGTGTTTCGTAAATGTTGATGACTCGTTCAGGCGCCAAACCTAGCTTTTTCGTGACATGCGCCATGCCCAGATGGCTGGCTTGGTGCGGAACAACGCAGTCGATGTCCGACAGCTGCAGCCCGGCCTCACCCAGCAGGGTCGCCATTGCGGAGGGCAGTGCATGCGCGGCCGCTCGAAATACCGCTTTGCCATCCATGCGAAACAGAAAGTCCTCAGGCGTGACGCCTACGCGCGGATTACGGCGCGTCCCGCCGGCACGAACTTCGCAGTAAGCCCGACCTTCTGGGTAGGTCTGGAGAACAAAGCTTTCGATGCCTGTACTTCCGTCGCCGCGCTCTACAATTGCAGCAGCCGCACCGTCACCAAAGATAAGGGAGGCTTCCGGTTCGGACCAGTCCACGCCGCGGGACGCCAGGTCGGCCGAGACTACGGCAATGCGCCGATAGCCGCCGCAAAGTAGGCCGGACGCGACACGAAGCGCAGCAAGAAAGCTCACGCAGCTGGCGTTGACATCAAACGCAGGGGTGCCGGCAGGCAGGCCCGCAGCTGCCGCGATAGCGCAGGCCGTTGAGGGAAGCGCTTGTTCCTGCACACCGCAAGCGGCGATTAGCAGGTCGACGGACGTAATGTTCAAGTTGGCCCGGACAAGCGCATCTTGCAAAGCTAGCGCTGCAAGACCGCTTTGAGTCTCGTCCGAAGATGCAAAATGACGGACATGCACACCACCCTTCTGGTAAGTGAACCCGGCAGAGAAGCCCTGCTGAGTGTCAATTTCACCGGCAGTGACGGCTCGCGAAGGAAGCGCTTTCCCCGTAGAGAGAATACGAAGCGGCAGCATGTAATGTCCTGTTCATGTCCTAGATAATGCATGTAGCGTGTGACTTTATCCGGCGCGTTCACCAATGAAAAACGCGATTGCCGGGGAAGCAATCGCGTTGAAATTAGCTGAGAAGCGCGGAATTAGCGCTTGAGCACCTTCGCCTGCGGTTCGATACGCAGCTGCCACCAGTTGTCTTCGCCACCACCGGACCAGCAATAGTGCCAGCTCGCGACCATGCCCTCACTCTGAGCCCATTGGCGGAACTCAGACCACAGCGAAGCGAACTTCTTCGGGTCCAGCAGCGAGTCCGGGCCCAGCTTGGTATTCGAGTTCTGGTAGATGTTGATAACACCGGCGGCTTCCTCATGGCATTCGTGACACGAGGAATAGCGCTTGCCGCCGAGCTGGCGATACAGCTGCGCGACGGGCTTTCCCGCCAGGATGCTTTGGGTAAAGTAATCGCGGGATTTGTCGAAGAATTCTTTGACAATACCGAACTCTTTACGAGCTTCTTCGGTCTGCAGCAACGACAGGGCAGCCGCACTGTCATGAGCGGCTTGTTTCTCGCGGTCGATGTTCGCTTGCAGGCGGTCACCTAAGGTAGTCATATGAATGTCCTTTCATGAAATGTCAGTTCTGTATCGCGTATAGCCAAACCGATAGGGCTCAGAAAAACGCGGCCAGACTCAGAGGAGCCGGCCGCGTTGGTCAATCAGAGGTGTCGAAGCTCGATACGCCGCCCAGGCTTATGCGCCCTTCGCGTCTTCTTTAGTGACGTAAAGGACGACAGCTTCACCGAGGCGCTCAAACGCATCTTTCCAGGTCCATTGGTCCATGGCCGGGAAGGTGACGTTAGCGCTAAGGTGGTAACTCAGCGTCGCATAAATGCCGTTGGCGGTGGCTGCATCGACCGGCAGGTCCTGTGCGAACTTTGCCAGCAGCGACATTTCGTAGTGGTTCTCAGGGGTCAGGAAACCTTTGACATCGATTGCCGTGGCCAGATTGCGCATGGCGCGGAACAGCTCGCCGGCGAACGTCTGCGCGCGTTTACCTTGGAGATGGCGTTCGGCCAGCTTTGCTTCAGCATCCGCCAGCTCGTGGCCCGCCGGAAGCAGATGCACTGCCGCAGCGCCAGAAGTGCCCGCAGCTTCAAGTGCCATCACGCGTTGGTCGACGAAGGTTACGACGGCAGCCATCATGTCTTCCAGCGCCGGCCCATACGTCCAGGTGCTCAGGTCGCGAATCGGTCGCATGTTGCCGTATTCGACGTTTCGAGGCGCCACTGCCCGCAAAAGCCCACTGAACGTGTCTGGGTGTTCCATACGACTCAGCAGTTGGCTTTCGAAGCGGCGCAGCGTATCGGCTTCTTCAGTAAATGGTCCATTGCACAGGCCATTGTTGTAGACGTCGTAGTAGATGCGATTCGCCGCGCGTAGCACTTCACCGTGTGCCGTGCTTGCTTCGCCGGATACCGGCACGAGTTTGGCGAAGAGTTCTTCCTGCTTTGCCGAAAGCGGATGCGTTTGGCCCCAGAAGCCCGGTTCGAACTTGGTCGTAGTTTCGGTCATGAAGTTGTCCTAGTTGAAAATCTGTTTTAAGCACACCAAGTGCCCTACCACGTATAGCCGATGCGCAATTAGCTATAGTGTGGACCAGGGTTCTCTTGCCCTTCCGTCTGCGCCTCCCCGAGGTATGGAAAAGCAAGAATGCAGTACGCAATCGGGCTGTCACGCCCACCTTCCTCTATTCCAGAAGGTTGCGTTTTAGCAAGGCAGACACTATGACACTACGGAAACGGCAACCTTCAGGTTGAAAGGACATTTTATGAAATACTATCTGAGCACTCTGGCCGTCGACGACCACGACAGCGAACGCGAATACTATTCGCGGGCACTGGTTATTGCCAGAAACGCCGAACACGCGCATACCGTCAGTGACTTCCACGCCGGCACCTTTGGCGGCGGCGAAGGCCGTGAAGTCGGAATTGGCTATCGCTTCGGTGACGCCGACGGTGCCGGTTACACGGTTTACGTACACGAGGTCAAAGAAATCAGCCCGGTAACCTTCCACGAGCTGTCGACGTCGCTGCAGGTTCTCAATCCCATCGAGCATGTGGAAGAGGAGCCGGCGGAACAGGTGAAAACGCTGGCCCGAAACTTGGGTAACCAGCTCGCCAAACGCGGCGTGAAGGTCAGCCACAGCCACCTGCTGCATGCAGTGTCCGCCAGCATCGGCAAGACCGACTGGCAGGTTCTGTCGCATCAAGGTAAGCCCGTGAAGCCCGCTACCAGCTTGGCCGAAAGCCGGGAGCCCGGTCAATGGTTCCCGGAAGGGAACTGGCCTACCACGCCGCTGCGTGACGCCGAGGAGCTGGCGTTCATCGACCGCATGAATGCCGTCTGGCTGACGCACGGCGATGTCAAGTTGGCGGCTAAACTGCTGCACGTAGCCCCGGAAGCCCTGATGGGCAGCTTCAAAACGGCTATGGAAGCGGATTCCGCCTTCTGCAGCCGTCCGGCGAACTGGTTGCCTGAACACAGCTTGACGGCTAGTGGATATGCGTCGTCTGAGGGTTATCACTTCCGCATCGCGGTGAGTGAGCTCGAGAACGGACGCTATCAGGTCGATGGCTACATCGGACAGGCAACAACCAAGGGATTCGTCGACGGACGTAAAATCGTCTCGCTCGACAATCGCCTGGACCCGCATAACTGGTATCTCGGCAGCGCTGGTGCGCCGTCAATGAAGGAAACTGCGGCGCGTATCGAGATTGCCTGCTACAACGCAGCTTTGCGTAAAGCAGCAGACTTGAGCTACCGTGCCAACTACCCGCTCGACGACGACTCACAACCGAGCACCTCGCTCTGATTCTAAAACCGCAGTAGCCTCGTGCTATTGCGGTTTTTCTTTGTGCGAACGAAAAGCGGCCTGCAGGCCGCTTTTGTTTTGGGTCAGGCTCGCTTGACTAGCCGCTCTAACCGCTCACCCCGAAAGGCTGGCGCTGGCTGTGTCGTTAGGCTATCGGGTGGAAATCGAAGCCGCACGCCCCTCTCCACCAGTTTCGCGCAGAATTCTGGGTCGCACGCTTCCGGATAAGCCCACTTGTCCGGAACATACTCGGCAGCTTCGGTAATTTCGGCCTGCGTTTGATGTGTCAGAAGCACTCCCGCTTTGCCCGTGTTGACGTAAACAACCTTGTGAATGACGCACTGCTCATCCAGATACACGTGGAAGGAGTGGTAGTTCGAGGTGTAGCCCCACAATAATGTACGAGGGGATGGGCTACTGAGGTCTTGCCCTCGCAAAATAGCGGCGCCCGTGGCACTGCTTAGGTGTTCTTGAAGCTGTTCGTATTGAGTTGGTGTCATGGATATTCCTCCAGTTCCGGATAGCCATGCCCGTTTATTGGTTAGCGCCGGTGCTGCGGAAAGACACGAGAGATGCGAGGGTTTCTCGCGAGAGGAAGGACGGGCGAAGCAGCGGTCTCAACAATCAACCTGCAACCAACAACCATAAGCAATGCGACGTGCAATGCAATCCTGCCAGGGAGCACAACCAACAAATAGGAGGAGCCCTTACAGGTACATGCCGTCACAGCCAGTATCATCCTGTTCAGGGATGATTTTTGGATGCTGCTTCGCCCGGACGTCTGCCCGATTGGACTTCCCGAAGAAAGCTCCGTGTCGGGTCTAGCCAGTAAGGTCGACGTCAACTCCTTACCGCTGCCTTGCGGCATTCCTCCGATGTCAAAAAGACTTCGCCCGGTAAAGGGCAGGCCAACGGTTCGGCCTATTCAGCAGCATACGCCATAACAGCGCATGCGTGTTCGTTACGCGCCGGTTACTTCTGCGGCGATGTCATCGGCCAGCTCAACCGTGAAGCGGTTGGCGTTAGCCTCCGACACTTGGTCGCTGACCGCGTTGAAGTCGCGCTTGGCCTGAGCATACTGCTGCTCCAGCTCGGTCACGGTCTGCGCGCCCACCACCACCACGCTGACTGCCATGTTGCCGAGGCGGCTTGCCTCCGACAGCGGCTTATAGCTGGCCAGGTCAGTCGGCTCAATGCCAGCGGCCTTGCCTTGGGCGATGAGCTTCTTGAGGTTCGACAGCGTCCGGTTCAGGCCGGCCTGACGGGCCAACAGCGCGTTGACACCTCGTGCCTGATTCTCGGCGCCGATGACGATACGCAGCTGCGTCAGTGCTTCGGAATACTTCTCCGCGAGGTTGTGCGCCTCGACGGCACGCTGACCTTGCTCGGTCAGCTTGGCCACCTGCGACTCACCTGCCATGCCGGTCACGTTCTTGACCGCTGCCAGGGCATTGGACTCAGCGTACAGCTCGTTCATGCGGGTGGCGATGCGTTCGGAAATTTTGTGTGCGCGGGACAGCGAGATGGTCAGTTGTGCCATGTAGAGGTATCCTTGTCGTTTTCTATTGAAGAGCAACATTATAGCAAAGCATTTTAGACTGGTCAATAAGTTTTTAGAGAATTTATTACGGCATTGTTGTTTGGCTATATGAGACAGGAACATCTACATAGGACTGAACCATGACTGCCGAAGCTACGGCGACATCTGCTACCACCCAAGTGTGCCGCGCTTGTTTCAAGCGTGTTCAGCCACGACGGCGCCGAATTTCTGTGACGCGTCACCAAACTGGTCTACCGGGAATCGCTCTCGAGTTTGACCGCATTGAATGGTGCTGCCCAAAATGCGGCGAACACGGCATGAACCCGCCCCAACCTGACTCCAAGGAACTCTGATGAAAAAATTTGAACGCTACGAAGGCGCAGATAACAAAGACGGCGACGAGAATCGCCGGCGCATGCCGCGCGCGCAGCTGGACGCCAACACGTCGCCACGCTGTATCGCAGAACTGATGAGCCGCTTCGAGGATTACACCCGCGACACCGCAAAGTTCCGCGCCGAGTATCCGTGGGCTTCGCGGTTCGTGATGGGCTACCCGCTTCCGGACTGGCAGCGCGACGTGGTCTGGACGCTGGAGCAGAACGTGCGCTTCATCAACTCCCTCTGGGAAGAAATCGACGTCGGCTCCTACATGGTCAACGACCAGTTCGAGTTCGATACCAAGACGAAAACGTTCAGACTGTTTTCGGACGTGCTTATCGACGGCCAGCAACGTTTGACGGCGCTGCAGGGCTATCTGCTTGGCGAGTTTGCAGTGCCAGATGCCGAAGGCGTTCCATGCTACTGGAACGAGCTGTCGAAGGTTGAACGCCGCTTCTTCAGCAACAAAATCTTCCCCCGCGCGACGGTGAAAACCTGGGATGAAGACCTGCTGCGAAAAGCATACGACCTCCGGTCGTTCGGCGGCACGCCCCACAAAGAAAGCGAACGCGCCAGCCGCGGATAACTCAACACAGGAATGACATGACCCATAACACTGGCGAACCAGGAAATCTGCACGATGTGCCCCAGCCCCCTGCGGCTACAACGGTTGACACACCCGTATTTCGGCAACTGCTCGAGCAATTCGCAGATACGACTGCTGACAAGACACAACGTGCAGCCGCGCTGGCCAACCTGGTTGAACACCTCAACACGCAGGTAGCAGCCGCCCGCTATCAGGCTCTTTTCGAAGAACTGCCGGCAGACCAGGCCATGCTGGGGGAGCGCATCACGCGTACGTCCTACCAGACGCTTTCGAGCCTCTCGACCTACATGGCTGTTGCGCTGCAACTCTTGCCCACGGTTTCCTGGCACGATGGCGCCAAAGCGTCCGGCGAGGAGTTGAAAGCGCTCTTGCAACGTAATTTTGCGGTGCAAATCACGCTGGAAGAGTCGCGCGGCGCCTACTCCACTGCCCCGGCTCATGCACCCGCAGAATCGGCGCTGAAGCTGCCTCGGGAGTGGTACGGCAACGAAGTTCCGCGAGGCGTCGTCGCAGGCTTTCACGCCTACATCTCCGATGTGCTTGCACTGAGATGCGTGCCGACTCAGGTCAACGAGTTACCTAAGCCACTTCGCTGGCTCGACCGTGTCGACTCTTACTTCGTCACCGGCTACAACGAGTGCCGCGACAAAGTGATAGCCATGAACCATCTGGCCGACAAAGAGCTGCAAAAAGCATGATTTTTGAAGCCCGCTCATCTATCCAAGATGAACGGGCTTTTTCTTTACTCCAGCATCGCGCTGTTGGCGTCTGCCCGAGTAAATTCGCGCCAACCAAAATCTTCTTCCACGAGAAGGCGGTTCGCCAGCTTTAAGGATGCCTGCAGCTCACGACGGTCCTCAGTAGGTGCGTCTTTGAGCTCAACATCGTCGACCTCGACTTCGAGGGTATCCGGCTTTGGTTCGGCAAAGTGCTCGGTGAATTGCCCATCCATGAATACGCCTTCGCCGGCGGTCAGCCGCAGGTACTCACAGCGAAACGGGTCAAGTGCTTCGTCGACCACGTAGAACAGCTGCGCCGAGTCTTCGGCAGCAAACACACCAATCATGCGTTTGGATTCAGTAGTGCGAACGAGATACGTAGTCATTGTCGAAGTCGGCGAAATTAGAACTGGACAACGTGTAGACTTGAGATACATTAAAAAGGCTAAGGCATGCCTCTAAAATGTCTTATTCATAGAAAACGGCACACTGCAGTGTGCCGCTGTTCTATGCAACTAGCGCTTTAGACGTCGAGATAGCGTTGTGCATCCAAAGCAGCCATGCAGCCGGTTGCTGCGCTAGTGATGGCCTGGCGATAAACGTGGTCAGCCACATCGCCGGCGGCAAAGACACCCGGGACGCTGGTAGCGGTAGCAAAGCCGTCACGACCGCTACGTGTGGCGATATAGCCGTCAGCGAGGTCCAGTTGTCCCTGGAACAGGGAAGTATTGGGCTGATGACCGATTGCGATGAAGCAGCCATGCACTGCCAAGTCGCGCGAGACATCGTCTTTCAGGTTGCGGATGCGAACACCCGTGACACCAGTTTCGTCCCCCAGTACCTCATCCAGCGCCGATTCCAGGTGCAGTGTGATTTTGCCTGACTCAACACGCTCAAGCAGCTTGTCGACCATGATGGGCTCAGCGCGGAAGGTATCTCGGCGATGGATGAGGTGGACATGGCTTGCGATGTTGGACAAATACAGGGCTTCCTCGACGGCCGTATTGCCGCCGCCGACCACGCAGACGCTGCGGTTGCGGTAAAAGAAGCCGTCGCAGGTGGCACAGCCGGATACGCCGCGACCCATGAAGGCGGCTTCACTTGCCAGACCAAGATACTTGGCGGAAGCACCAGTCGCGACAATGAGCGCGTCGCAGGTGTACGTGCCAGAGTCGCCTTCCAGACGAATCGGGCGCTCGTCCAGATGCGCCGTATGGATGTGGTCAAAGACCATCTGCGCCTGGAATCGTTCCGCATGCTGTGCGAAACGTGCCATCAGCTCAGGACCTTGAACGCCCATCGGGTCTCCTGGCCAGTTCTCAACGTCAGTGGTGGTCATGAGCTGGCCGCCCTGGGCCAGCCCGGTAACGAGGACTGGATTGAGGTTGGCACGAGCAGCGTAGATGGCGGCGGTGTAGCCGGCAGGGCCGGAGCCGAGAATAAGAAGTTTTGCGTGAAGAGTGGTCATGGGCGTAAAGAGCATGAATTGCGGATGAATTGTCTAGAACTTGCCCCTTAAATCCGGGACAGGCTGACGACGCCCTTTTGCTACACGGGATAGGAAAACACATTTTTGAAAGGACCATCCCATGCCGCACGTTCGCACCCACGAAGAACTGCTCGAAGACCTCGGTCGTGATGCCACACTGGCCCGCTTCATGGAAACACAAACTGGTACGCGCTTTTTCCGCAAGCATCTGCCGTCAGGCAGAATCTCCGTCGGAACCGTAACCCCAGCATCGGCACGCACGGTGATGGGCGAGTTCGACGAACGAATCTTCCCCCGCATGTGGCAGGAGTCGATGCTGCACAAGCTGATATCGCAGTGGAACCGTCTGGGCGCCGGCACCTGGCAATACTGGGCCGCCTGACCCCACCAATTCACGAGCCGCCCTTCCCTGGGCGGCTTTTTTTTAAGAAAAAGTCCTTGCTGCGCGAGCAGCAAGGACTTCAATGAATTTAACGCTGCTTGGTCCAGGGCCACTGAACGGGGTAGCGCTGACATACAGCGAGCTGTATCAAGCTGACGGCCGCCGCCTCAGAATGGGGGTCTGCGCCTTCGAGTAGGACCTTTCGCTGTCGCCGTACGCGAACGTCGGCCATATGCACTGTAGCTGCCTCTGCCTGGGAGCAAACGTCCTGCGCTGCTGCCAAGTTTTTGCTTTGAAGCCGGTACAAGAATGGCTCTGGCGCCGGATACGGATATTCCCAAATTCCGTATTGCCATCCTTGACGGAACTCGTCCGCATGCGTGGCACTGTAGTGAGGATTGATTGGGTGAATATAGAACTTCACAGTGACTCTTTCAAATGTAGCCTTAGCACGTCTAGTGAACCCTGCGCCCCCATTGCGGCGGGCGTGGCTCACTCAAAAACCCCATACCGCGGTTGACACTACGTAAATCAGCGGCAATTTAAGTTTCCGGGTCGTCTAGGGAAACGGGCAGGCGCCGCAGAGCCGGCAGACAGGCGATTTTGCGCTGAGCCAGCTCAACGTTGCCGTTACATTTCTTGAGAACGTCCAGGCACCAGGTTTCCGGTAAACCTAGCTTGGCGCTCAGCTCTGCGGACTTAGAGCTAAGGCTTGCCCAGTTCCAGCTGATGAGCTTACCGAGCATCCAGCTGCCCGTTGCGAGATGCTCGGCAGCCTGGGCGATGTCACCGTCACTGCCAAACAGGGCCTTACGGCACTCGAAGCGGGAGTACCCGAGTTCACGCTGCAGCCATGCAGAGGCCTTGGTGAGTTGCTCGCGGTCGTTGGGGTCGATGCGCTTAATTTCTTGAGGGGTAGTGGTCATGATATTCCTATTTGGTGGCCTATCACGGGTATAACTACCTGCTCACAAGCAAAGGAATAGTGGCCTTGGCCGGACATTTAATGTTCGTGGCTACAAGCAGTATCCTCTCTTGGAGCGTTATCTTGAAAAAAATCTTCGCAAGCGTGCTCTTCCTGCTGTGTGCCGGCGCACAGGCACAGGATGCTGAATCGCGGTTCGCTGCCGCGACGGCCATGGGCCAGAAGCTTGGCCCCCTGCCGGTCACCGTCGACACGTGCGGAAAACATACGGCTCAGCAAAAGGCCGAGTTAAAGCAGGTGCTCACTCAGCTAGAAAACCGCTTCGCTTCAGTGCAAGGGCCCGAGTTCCTCGCACGCTATCGCGAGGGTTTCAAAAACGCCGAAGCAGCGACACGCTCGAACGTTGAGCATTACAAGAATTCGATGGCGCCGAAGGACTTCGAGGCTACCTGCGACAAGTTCGTCGCGCAGTATCCGACCCTGCTGATGGGCCTACGTCGCCTGGCTGAACGGCGCTAAGCGTCACCGCCCTCTGAACACAACGTCACACTCTCTCTCAACCTCCACAGGCAACTAACAAGGATTACCCTATGAAATATCTCGTCTTCGCAACGCTGCTCCTGGCGTCCTCGGCAAGCTTCGCGCAGTCTGCCCCCTCGGCTACCTCGGCTGAAACTGACATTGGCCGCACCATCGGTCGAAACATGGGCACCCTCCCCGTCATTCAGGAGGCATGCGGCGGGCATTCGGCTCAAGACAAGGGCGCGCTCAAGGCAGGCCTCGCCGGGCTGGCCCTTCAGCTCGCTGCAAGCCGCGGTCCTGAGTTTGGTGACAGCTATCAAAAAGGGTATCAGGAAGGCGAGACCCTAATGAAAAACCAGGTCGCACACCTTCCGGCGGACCGCCTGTCCGCTCTATGCAAAGAGTTCAACGATAAGTACCCCGAGCTTGCTGCGAACCTTAAAAAGGCACAGCTTAAAACAACCACCCAATAAGCTAGCCTCGAGTACCGCCGGCGCACATGCGCCGGTTTTTCTTTGTGTGCCCGATTGCGAAAATTGTGAAGATTCGAAAAAGGATACGGCGAGCCAAGCTCGCCGTAGTAATAAGTTGCGTTATTTCATCGGAATCGGGGTATTCGCTGGAACCGGAACTGCCGTGATGGAGTTCTTCGGCGACCCGTCGATGACCTTATCCGAATAGGTGAGATACACGAGTGTGTTTCGCTTGGGGTCCACGATACGTACGATGTGCAGCTTTTTGAACAGAATGCTCAACCGGGCGGTGAACACATCGTCCTGCTTTGGTAGTTTTCCGCGAAACGAGATAGGTCCGACCTGGCGGCAGGCGATGGACGCATCACTCTTGTCTTCGGCCAGGCCTAACGTGCCCTTGATTTCACCTTTCTTCGCCCGCGAAACATAGCAGGAGACGCCGGCAACCAGCGGGTCGTCATAGACTTCGATGACAATCTTGTCATCACCGGTAAAGTGGAACACCGTGGAGACAGCCCCTACCTCTTCTGCCAAGGCTGGAGCGCAAACCAGCGCCGACAATGCTGTCAGTGCTGCGAACAGAAATTTTTTCATGAGAGTGTCCTTTGGAAGATGGGCAACAGCGCCTCCCACCTATAGCGAGTTGTCCAACTAACAGTGAGCCGATATCGTTGCTGCAATGTCCCTATACTGGAGATTCCAGGCGGTTAGCCTGGCGCTTTAACCCAACAAGGACACAACCCACCATGGGACTGGACATTCATCACTACCGTACCGAGGACCCAAAACAAGCGAGCACAGGGAGTGCACGCGAAACTGGCCTCGAGGACCCGAACCGGGAAGACGCCGACGATGGGCGAGAATTCAACCTCGAGGACCCTGCGCTTAGCAAATTCGCCGGGTTCGCGCAGAAAAAGACGAACCAGTACATCGATTGGCCGGCCACCTTCGCAAAGGTCAACCAGCCCTTCGAGCATTATTCGCTGAGTTCATGGGGCTCGGCAGAGGTTGGTGCAGAGTACGTTTTTTACCGTCGAAGTGGCGCTCCTGCGGAGCTTCCGGAAAAACTAACTTTCTGCTATGGCCGCACCGAAGGCGACCAGGGTGACCTGGTAGTCGTTGACCGCGAAGACCTGGTCATTTTCTGCAAGGAGGTAGGCTATCAACGCAAGAGCGTCGAAGGCACTTTCTTCGCCGAATTCGATGGCTGGGAAATCATCACCGACCGCCAGCGTGTCGAGCGCATCTGTGCGCTGACCTACCCGGAGTATCGGGCAGACTTCCGCCAGGTCTTCCTCGATAATTGGGACGACGAACGCAGTTTCGTGGTCGTCTGGTACTGAAGGAGCAACGATGAGTACGAACTACTATTGGCGGTTCAATGGCTGCCACTGCTGCGAGCGCTTTGACGAGGTACATATCGGCAAATCGTCCAGTGGCTGGGAATTTTCTTTCCGCGGCTATCGCGGCAGCTCGGACAGTCCCGGAAAGGACATTCTGTCGTGGGAGGACTGGAAGACGCGCTTTTCGATGGAAGAAGGCGCTATTTTCGACGAATATGGGTCGACGATACCCCTGGCGGAGTTTATCGAGCTGGTCGAACAGCACACTGCGCCTGGCGCCACATGGGGCGGCAGCGGCCGTCCGCTATTGAACCATATCGACGAGATTCTCGCAGACCGCATGTATGAGAGCAGCTGGCCCGACTATCGAAACCCGGCCCTGCACTGGAAGGACAATCGCGGCTACTCCTTTTCAATTGGCGAGTTCAGCTAGACCCTGAACAGTCGCCACGGCACCCGCATCAATTCAAGTGGAAGGCTTCGGCCTTCCATTTTCATTTTCATTTTCGGCTCTTAGTTGAGCTACGCGGAGTAGGACCTATCCGCACCTCGCCCAAGTACCGGGCCACGCAAAAGTGCGTTCGGTGAAAATTGCAAACATTCGATTTTACTTTTTGCAGCGGCTTGAGCGCTACCGCGCGACCTCCTGCCGGTGGCGCTGGCCCATGACCTAGCTGACAACCTCGGCTCGTACTTTCTCGAGTGTGGCCGCGGACTGTCAAATGACACAGAAACAGGGGAAGGTAAAGCAAACGAGGACGTCGTATCGACCTTAGTGTGGGCGACATTCGTGCTGTCACCGGATACCGTCTCCGAGTCACCGATACCAACGAAGAAGCGTCCAATAAAAAAGCACGTCCCGAGGACGTGCTTTTGTTGAAGGATACCGGCTTAGCCAGCGATTTGAGCCAGTAATGGCTCAACGAGTGATTTGCCCTTGAGCTCCATACGCCAGCGCACCGGAATGCCGGACTCACCATACAAAGCCCCGGCCAGACCGCCTGCGATACATGCGGTGGTATCCGTGTCCCGGCCAAGGGCGATGGCCGCACGCACACAGCTCTCATAGTTGTCCGTCGAAAGCACCGCGCGCATTGCAGACCAAAAGCTGTCAACCACGTAACCGCTGCCTTTCGACGGCTCAAGCTGCCCGTCAAGCACTGTCCGCAGCTCGTTAGTTTCTGCGGCCGGCGTAGCAGCCTGCAGGGTGTCAATAGCCTTCCACAATGCATCTGCGGCGGTCAACCCCGCCAGGATTTCCTTTGCGACCAAAACGTACAGCGCGCAAGTCAGCTGGCTGCGAACATGGCCATGCGTTGGCAGTCCTTGACGGCGGGCCCGTGCGATGAGTTCTGCCTCGTCGCGGAACGGCACCAGGGCACAAGGCATCACACGCATCAGCCCGCCATTACCGTTATTGTTGACATCGTTGGGCCCAGATTCGTCAGGCGGCACTCCGTCGATGATGTTGAGCAGCCCGCGGCGGGTTTGAAAGCCAATGTCGTAGACCCGACCATCCGGAGTCATGTACCCGGTTTCGTACCAGGCTACCAACTGCTTACCAAACTGCGGCAAGTTCAGCTCAGGGTGGTCGAGCAGATTCTCCAGTAACACGAGCGCCTGCGCACCATCGTCACTCCAGGTGCCTACCGGCGTCCCGCGGTGTGCGCGGTCAAAACCCAGCGGTGGACTCATCTCGATGAGTGCCGGCGCCGGAATATCCGACGACTGCGAAAACTCGTACGGAACGCCAAGCGCGTCACCCACCAGCAGCCCATAAAGCGCACCGCGCACGCGAGCTTCAATTGTCATTGTCATCTTGTTCTCCTTGCTTTTAGGCGCATGTTTTCACATTATAGCCCACTTAGTTTAAATATGTAACTAACTCGCCCTGGTAGGTTCGTACCGTATTTTGTAACAAATGGCTAATGAACCTAGTAGCGTTTATAGCAATTTAGCTATAGAAGTCGTCACAATTTAAGGAGATTCTTGATGAAACAAGTTCTATTTGCAGCCATGTTGGCTGCATCGCTGCCTGCTATGGCACAAACTACTCGCGACTACGCCGATGTGGTCTCCTCGCACGCTCTCCGAGAAGAGGTCAATCGACCGTCGGAGCGCTGCTGGGTCGAGTCCTCCGAGCGCATTGGCGCACCACAAGACCGTAGCGCTACCGGTGCAGTAGTTGGTGCTATCGCGGGTGGCATTCTGGGCAACCAAGTAGGCGGCGGCACGGGCCGCGCGTTGGCAACTGGCGTTGGCGTACTTGCCGGAGCTGCGATTGGCGACAATATGGGCAACCGTGACGTCGAGCCTCGCCGACGTGAGGAACGTCGCTGCGTACGCGAAGACCACTGGGTCCAGGAAGTAACTGGCTACGAGGTGACCTACCGCTATGGGGGTATGCAGCGTACAGTCCTCATGCCACGCGACCCTGGCCGTCGCCTCGAGGTCGAAGTAACCGTTACCCCGGTGATTCGCTGAACCTTTCGCTAAACGAAGATGCCGCGCACCGCGCGGCATTTTTGTTGGTAGACCAGTTTAGTTGGCTATAGGTGTCAGACACCTCAACAACAAAACAGGACGCCATCATGGGAGTTTTCTCGAAATGCTGTGCCAAGACGCACCTGCCTGTGCTCGCTGCTCAGGCCTGGGCAAAGGACGCCCAACGCTTGACACGAATCGTGATACTGGAAAAAGGTAGGGCGCCCTGCTTTACCGAGTATGACGGGTACGGCAACTACCTGGACGACGCCTTTGACGACGCCAAATTTGTCTTGGAAGACGCCTACAACGGCGAACGTTACGACGACCTCCCGGAAAGCGGCTATGAGCCGAATCAAGGGTTCTTCCACGATAAAGCGTTCATCCAGGCTATCGCAGCGCTGCCCACGGGCTTTGCTACCTACGATGATTACATCGATGTGCTGCACGCCTACTCAAACGAGAGCGAAGAATGCCTGGCTATGGCATTCAACACGCTGGACATCCCGCCGCCAGAAACGGTGTACGTCCGTCTGCTGGAATACTTCAACTACCTAACGGGTAACATGGAAGATACTGCTGACAGCTATGCAGACAGACACCCGGAACTGCTCGACTGGATTCCAAATGACCGCGCCGGCCGAATGAATCAGGCTCAACTGTTCATGGAAGCCCTTGACCAGGAGACCGCGAAGGTCGCTTCCCGCGTACTGGCAGACTATCAAGACCGACTACAAGCGCGACCCGCTGATTAAATGAATCCCTGCTAAGTGCGAACTTAGCGGGGATTTTTAGTTACGCGGCCTGCTGCAGTACACCCAGGCTGGCGAGCATTTCTGCCATCGACTGTGGTTTTCCGACCGCGAAGCCTTGCAGCAGGTCTACGCCCATGCTCTTGAGCTCTGCCACGATTTCAGCCGACTCTGCGTACTCCGCAAGCGTCTTTAGCCCCATTTGGTGCGCAATGTTGTTGACGGCCTCCACCATAGCCCGGTCTACCGGGTTACTGAGGATGTTCCGCACGAAACTGCCATCAATTTTTACGATGTCCACTGGCAGCTGTTTCAAATAGCTGAACGACGACATGCCACTGCCAAAGTCGTCCAGAGACAACGTGCAGCCCAGTTCTCGCAAAGCGGTCATCAAGCGAACGGCAACAGACAGATTTGCGATTGCCATCGTTTCCGTTACCTCGAAGCAGATATGCTGTGCGGGGACGTCGTATCGCGTCAATGCGCCTCCAATGAACTCAAAGAGCGAAGGGTCACTCAGAGAGGCACCGGACAAGTTGATAGCCAGTTTAATCGGAAACTCACTTGCCACCTGCAGCTCGCAATGCATTTGCAATGCGCGCTCAATAACCGCGCGGTCCAACAGCGGCATCAAGCCATATCGCTCTGCGGCCGGCAAGAACGCCATGGGAGGTACGAGCGAACCGTCAGTGTCGACGAGTCGAATGAGCATCTCATAGTAGCGGCCAGGGCAAACTGGAGTAGTGCTGACAATGCGCTGGCCGTACAATTGAAAATCTCCGTTGGTGAGCGCTTTTTGCAGCCGAGTAGCCCAGCTCATCTCACCCTGACGGGCCATGACTGCTTCGTCACTGTCGAGATACAGGTGCGTACGTCCACGGCCCTCGTCTTTAGCGATGTAGCAGGCCGTGTCGGCCTTACGCTTCAAGTCTTCGATAGACTCTGCGCCTGCCACCACTGGAACAGCACCAATGGTCACACCCACTTGGAAGCTCTTGTCCTTCCACGCAAAACGGAAAGATGCGAGCTGTGCGCGCAGTTTATCCGCCACCGGAAGCGCCTGATGCACAGGGCAGTTTTCCAGCAACACTGCAAACTCATCTCCGCCCGTGCGCGCCAGCGTATCTCGCTGACGCAACACCTGACCAAAGAGAAATGCGACCTGTTTGAGCAGCTCGTCGCCGGCAGCATGGCCACACGTATCGTTGACCACTTTGAATTGGTCCAGGTCCAAGAACAGCAGAACATGGCGCCCGCCGTTCTGGTTAGCAGAATCGAGAGCACTTTGCAGCCGAGTGTCGAACGCAGTCCGATTCAACAGCCCCGTAAGGGCATCGTGGGACGCCTGGTGTGACAGCGTTGCGGCCATTTCAGTAGCCTTCGATACGTCGTGCAATACCAGCACTGCGCTGGAACTGGCGTGGGACTGCACCAGGTCCGTCATCGTGAATTCGATGGGGAATACGTCACCGTTGGCGGAGACCAACTGTGCCGAACCCTGATTTTGCGTCCACAGTGCGTGCACCGCATCGCGAATCGAATCCGTCGTATCACGCGGCAGTAGCTGGATGGCCTCGAAGACGTGACGCCCAACGAGTTGCGCCGCGGGCGTGCCGGTCAAACTCTCAACTCGTTGGTTGCAATAAGTGATGTGCTTACGTGTGTCGAGCGTAATCACCCCGTCTGCAATGGACCCCAGGGTAGTAGAGAAGAAGTTTTTCTCATCCAGAAGCGCTTTTTCAGCGGCCGAGCGTGTGTCCAGGGCTTCTCGTAACCGAGCGGTCTGCCTGTGGATGTAAACACCAATGCTGATGACGCTCAAGCACAGCAAGGCCATCACGGCGTACACGACATTCCACAGGTCCTCGGTAGTGTCGGCTGCACTCTCCTGAACGGTAACAAACGCCTGGAGCCCGTAGCTGCCGGGGGCGTGAAGCAAAGCAAAGCGCGGCTCTTGGCCAAAAAGCCCGGATAATACAGGCAGGTTCGTTGTGACTGCCGCTTTTTGCAAAATGGTCGCCCACACCGCCGGCGCAATAGCAGAATTTATCGCCTTCTTTCCGTCTATCGAAGCCGCAAGCGTTTGGCCATCCCGTGTCATGATTGCAAACACAGTTTGCGGGCGAAGTGGCAAACTCATTGTTTCGGTAAAGTGCTCAGCCCGAACTGCAACAATAGCAGCACCAATGAACTTGCCCTCTGTGTCGCGGAGGGCTCGTGCCAGGGGTACAGACACTTCGGTCGCGCTTGCGAGTGTGACTGGCGCACTCACCACGAGCTTGTCGCTGTGCGCCTTGCGAACAGCACTAAAGTAGGAAGTCTCAGCAACTGACGTTCCCTTAGGGAAGACAGTGCTGTCAACTACCCGACCCGTGCTATCTGTCAGAATGACGTCCGAGCAGGATTCGCCATCGACCAGCAGGTCTTTGGCAGAAAACTGGGCGGGAGCTTCGGCAACCATCGCAGTGGCCTGTTCGACGCGGCCGAGGATTTGTTCGACTCGGTCAGCCAGCTGCACAGATGCTGTCTGCATCTCTGCTTCCATGGCAACAACGTCAATCTTGTACGATTCGACCCGAGCCCACCATGTGAGCGACAAAAGCCCGGCCACTAGGCCGAGCATCATCAGCCGACTCGTCCTCGACATAGGGGAGACTATTAAACGCGATAGGATACGGGCGACTGAAGACATAACTATGAAATATGAATGAACTACCGATTCGCAAACTAGGCAAAACGCCACGCAGAACACTACGAATAGCGTCTTTATTTAGCCTAATTTGCAGCAGTACTGCACTTCTCGACAACAGAGATGCAAAACAGGCACTACTACGGTCTTTCTTCATGAACGGCATAGCAGCCCAAGCTATAACGACAAAATTCCCCTGAAAATTAAGGGGATAGCCGTATTAAGCTGAAGATTTATTCGAGCCGGAGGATGCTTCGACGCCATCACCGGCAGCCTTCGCTACTTTTTCTGCGTCTACAAGGCGCGAATACGTCCCGTACAACCGGTGGCCCGCGTGCTTACCTCCCCATGTAGCGGTGGACGGCACGTCGAACAAGTCTTCAGCGTAGCATCGCTCGCAAGTACAGGCGAAGGCCGTACAATCGCCTCCATGCATCGAGGTCAGCCCCTCTTTATGGTACTTGTCGAAATGACCCGCAAACGCGTCCCACGGGTCGACCTCGTCATCCGGCGTGTCGAGTCGGTCATAAAAGCGGTCGAGGATATTCTGGGCCCACTTCACTTTCTCATCGCCCTTTTTCTTGGTTTCGTCGTCTTCGACTGGCGTGGGCTCGCCTGGTGTGCCTGCACGTTTGGCCAGGATTCGGAAGGCGTCACCCAACGTCATCATGTCGTAGATGAATTCGTTCATCACGTAGCGGCCGCGCGCAAGTCGAACGTCTCGCTCCGTCACCTCCGGCGCCGGCGGGCACAGGAGCGCAAACAGTTCATCTTTGGTGAGCTTACTGTAATCAACTTGGGGTTTTGTAGTAGTCATAGTTCTCTGGCAGAAGTTGGCAATTTGGCGTGTGAGCACAACGGCCACCCCCTTGGCATGGGTGGCCTTTGTGGTGCTTACTGAGTAGTACGTTCAGCGTACTCAGCATCCAATTGCGCATTGCGAACACGAGATGCCTCGTCCACGAGGGACTTGTACACGGCCTCAGGAAGATGTGCTGCCAACTCCAGGAGCGCGGTGCAGCCGCGGTTGTATCGCAGCAGCGAGAGAGCAGACATCGCGCCCGACCAGCGAGCGTGGCCGTTGGCCAGCTTGGTCTCATTGGTGACAGGCGAGAACGTGCGACCCAGCGACTTACCCAGGACCAGGGCGCGCAGTGCCAGGGCTTCAGGGGTAAGTTCGCGGCGAGCAGCGAGCGACTTGAAAGTGGCCACGAAGGCCAGATATTCCTCACGCGAGGAAAAGATGGTGGAGCGGGTGGCCTGGTCGGCCGAAGTTGCGATAGCAGTAGTGGTCATGATGAGTCTTCCGGAATAGAGCTGAAAAAGGGCGTTCGGGCGCGAAATGCGCAACATCGGACGCGGTCCGGAGGAGCTCGAGGCAGACGGAAAATCTACAGCATGGCAGTGGTCTCGTAATGAGTTGTTGAGGTTGATGCTATGTATGGCACCCTGTTTTATACCTGCGTGGCTTTTACAGAAGTCTCGCAATTTCTAAAACGTGAGAACATTTTAGCATTTTACACTGAAATGGTCAAGCAGTATTATAGTGTCTGCAGCCCGGCTCTGACTGCAGGCGCTACACCTTAAAATTATACTGGTACAACCTATGAGCCAACTTCTTTCGTCTCTTCTCGCCATCTCCAACCGTCGGGCGCTCCTGCTGGTACTTTGCGCTGCTACTCTCTCCGCGTGTAAACCGAATACTGCAGCGACGCCAGTCGCTTCAACTACTACTGCCAGCGCGCCCGGCATGCATAAGCAGCCTGTCCCCGTGGAGTGGACTCGCGCAAAAGCATTATCTAGCCAGGAAAGACGTGATATGTTAGCGGACCCGCGATGGGCTACTCCTGCCGAAGAGTACCGAAACATACTTGGAGAAATCGAACGAGGCGGGGACAAACTTGATGACTCCCAAGTCCAGGACTTGAGTAAACAGCTTACTGTCGTACACACTACCCTGCGCGCAGCAGCCGGACGCCAGTTTGTAGAAGTGTTCTATGTCTTGCGTGCAGAGTATGTGGAGACGCCTGCACAAGCCGCGGCTTTAAAAAAATTCTCACGAAGAGCAGTCGCACTACGCTCGCGTTCGGCGCTAAAAGCTGCAGCGCATCACGGGGCTGCGTCACCCCAACCTTCTGCCGCCCCGCCCGGGGCCTGACGGCGTAAAGGGCAAACCCCTAGCACGGAACCTCTGCCAAGTTCTTTCCATGGATGTCGTTCGAGCCACCTACGGGTGGCTCTTCTCAAGCCTTCTAGATTGGTATCACGAAGACTCTTTGATGGCAGTCCTGCTTTGAAGGGCCGGATTTCACGGCGCCCCTGATAAACAAGGGTTCTATTCTTGATTTCCCTAGTAACATTTGCTATTGAACGATGTCAAATCAGTCCGTAGCGGACTACTTACGCGCTACCCCATTGGTGCAGTGGCAGCAGCAAAAACTCCGATTGACCTTGGATGACGTTGCTGCAGCGGCTCGCGCGAAGAAGCTTCGCTTCGCTAAGTCAGATGCAATCAATACCGACGATTACGTCGTGTACGGTTCGGACGGTCGCTTGCTGCGCCGTGGCACCCTTTCGGGCATTCGGTTCTATATCGACCGGTACTAAGCGAGCCCATTGGCGTTTGAATCTTCTCTAGACGTCACATTAGGACCAATGAAGGGCCTCTTGCCCCGTAAACACATGAGCACAAAAATCTACACTGGCTTTGCATTACCGAGCTTGACGACAAAGCAGGCCATGAACCTTCTAGGCTCGCTTCGTCCTGCCATCCAGGCGCTGGTCGACCAGAAACACCGGAAGCTTCTCGCAGAACGCATTGTCGAGTACGTCGACGGCTACGTATTAGCACGTCACTTGAAGGAAGCGCTAGCTCCGGCCGTGGTTGAGCGCGAGGGGAAGATGGCTTACTTCGAGTGCATACAACGCCTACAGGAAGAACAAGAAAAATGCCGCGGCGGCTTCCGCCGGGAACCGCTTGTCGACTGTGACGTCGAGCTGGGCCTGTACATGCTGCCGAAGTCCGGCAAGATTATCGGTATTGCATACGAAGAACGAGTAGGTGCTCTCGAGCACCTACTAACCGTGCCGAGCATTGTGGAGTTCGCATACTTCAACAATACGGACCGACCTGAGGAATTGTCGGCCCGTGAATGGAGTCGTCGCGCACGTGTTTGGACGCGAGTTCTGCGCGATGCAGAGAGCGCTCGTTTTTCGATGCGCTGGCAACCTGACCCCATTCTGCCTCGTGACATGAAACCGTTCATTCCGAGCTTGGAAGAACGAGCAAAACGTGCGGCTGCGAACTACGTGACCAATGCCCAGTTGCAAAAAGACTGGCCGGTAGAGCAGCGAAACGACTTCTCTGGTGCTATGCGTGTACTTCGCGAGGTTGAACTGGCGCTGAAGGACCCGGCAAACGAGCTTTCCAAGGAAGTTGCAACACTTGCCGAAAAGTTCACCTCCCTGCTGGTGCCCGACTTAAGCGAGCACCTACTGACAAAATTGGGCGAGTTACCCGGGGTAAGCACGCTGCCTCCTCCTGTGATTCGCGATGCCTACCAGGCCACTTCCACCTGACACTGTCCTACTATTCGCCGCCTGGTTCGCCAGGCGGTTTTCTTTTAGAATTCGAGTCAGCGGTGGCAGCCGGCCTCGCTATACCAGGAAGGCCCACTTTCAAGGACAAACATGACCACTCAAGCTCCCGCTTCTCAGCCCAACTCGAAGCCGACACATCAAATTGGCGGCTCGTTACTGCCTTCGAGCGAGCCACGCATTCTGCAGCCGCAAAAGGGCGAACATGGAACCCTCCAGGTACGTCCTTTACCCGAACTGGACACCTATGGCCTGTTCCTGAACGAAAGCCAACTTCTGGCAATGCACTCCAACGGCTATTCCTGCCACGGACTTGCCGAGCGCATCCTCGCGGCCTGGCGCGGTGAACGTACCGTCGCTTATGCGATGGAACAATTCGACTACATCCTTAAATGCGGCGGCATGGGCCGTATGCGCGACTCTATCGAGTACATCGCGAACGGCATGCCTGACCGGCCATAATCGTACCACCTGTGATTTAAGCCTCTTCGGACCTTCCGAGGAGGCTTTTTGTTAGTCCGGGCCTACTACTTGTCAAAGCTCGCGCCGGCGGGTAGGCGCCTTCAGCCGCTTCAGGTGCATACCTGGAGGCCCGACGAGGAGTTACAGCGACGTTTGGTAATGACCCGGTGTCGCCAGGCGGCTTATTTGTGACCGGATACACCGCCACGCTCGAAGACAACCGTCTGGTAGCTACAAGTCTTGGGACAACCCAAGGACAAAGGACAATCACAATGAGCAAAACTATCAAGGCAACTCCGGCAACCACCCCTGTAAAAGAGGTGTTTTTCCAAGAACAGCTGGTGCCAACAGGTCAGCTTGCCGAGCTCTACATGGAGAAGGTGAAGAAACACTGCAAGTGGGACCACCATAAGCTGTCGCAGCTGCTGTTCGACAACCTCGGCCTGGTAAGCATCTTTGCAATCAGCCCAGCCACCCCTTCGGACAAAAAGCTCTTCAGCGCAATGAGCGTTCAACTCGAGCACCTGAAGAGCATGCTGAAGGAAGGCCTCCTGAAGCTCAACTTCAAGAAGCTGGACTCTACCCATACTTCCGCTTTCCGGTCCCAAGCTATGGGCCTGGCCGGCCGCATTCAACCGCAACTCGATGCACTGCGGACCTGCATGCAGTTTTCGGACGAGAAACGTGGTGCGTGGCTGAACCCGCTGGTCGAGAAGCCAACGGCACTCACGCAAAAGGGACGGTACAGCAAGTGGCGCACTCTGGTGCGAAACATGGACTTTCAGCTGAATATGGCTGCCATGGGCCTGGCCACCGTTGCCGATGACGTGTCGCTAGGTTCTGCCCAAGGTCGGGACGAGCTGCCAGAACTTTGGCGTAGCCTGTTCCGTGCTGGCGTAGACACCTCCTCGGCTGACGCATCGCCTGGCGACAACCCAAGTTACCTGCCGACCGGCATCACCGTTCAATCGAACAATGTAGGCGCGCTGGCTGTGTCTGCCAAGTTCGACCCGAAACGAGTGCTCAAAAAGCAGCTTGCCGAAGCAACTGCGGTGGGAATCCCACTGTCGGCCGAAATCAACGAGCGACTCGTTAGCGTCGAGCTCACCACCTTGTGTGGCTATAACGACCTGCCGGCGACTGTGGCTGAAGCCATTCAGTGGAAAGCCAATCTGACCAAGCAGGCGGAGGAAACCGGCGAGATGATTGCCGCCTTCCAAAAGTCCAGCAAACTGGAAAAGGCGCGTGCCCGACTGCAGCAGACTCTCTCCGCAGAAGATATGCAGCTGCTCGCTGAAGCCGGTGACCTGAAGTTCGGCGTGAAGCCGGTGGCGGCGCCCCGAGCGAAGAAGCCGGTGGCAGCCAAACCGACTGCACCAAAACCTGCTGCAGCACGTCGCAAACGTACTGCTGCGACCGCGTAATCCGCTCTACTCCATCATTCAAAAGCTGCCATCTTCTGATGACAGCTTTTTCTTGTATGTTGCCCGGAAGCCCTGAGCTACTAGCACTGCCCTATACTGTGTTCTGAGGCTTGATGCCGAGGACAGGACAGTTGCCGTGAGGCGAATAGAACAATCAACAATACAAGGACCATCTATGGCATACGATGCACAAGACCTGCGCCGCCTGATGCAAGAATTCAGCGGGGGGTCTGACAAGCGATATCGACATACCTTCAACCGCAGGTTCATCTACACCGAAGGCGTACAGGCTGTCGCAGAGGCCGCCGGCGCGTACTGGCTGCTTGACAAAATAGCGCTGGAACTGGCGCCGCTGTACGCAAAGACCTGGTTGGAAGGTAATGCAAGCATCGGTGTCGTGAAGTTTACGGTGCCGAAAGACGGAACTAACCTGCACCCCGTGGTCATCTTGTCACTGGCTGATGACGCGCCGCCGGCTTATGAACAAGCTCTGGATTTCACCACGTTCCCGGACGGCGAATGGGTGTTTTTCCTGGGCACGGATGAAATCGGTCCAGAGAGCTATGTGACCACGATGTGCCTGCCGCAAGAATACTAACCAAACTCATTCCAAGGCCTGCGTTCGCGCGGGCCTTTTTGTATCTGACCCCGGCCAAAAGAAAGCGGCCCGCCATTTCTGACGAGCCGTTGACTGCAAGATACGTGTGCTTACTGGTCGGGGAATGCTGCTGTTGGCGGCGTGAACCCTGCGGTATACCGTGCGACACCCTTGGTGATTCGCACATCGTCTACGTAGCCCTTGAAGTAACCTCCCCAGGTTTGCGCGTAGCCCACGTAAAGCGGAGCGTTATCTGTGATGTTCCCACCGTTGGTGCAGGTCGCATCAAGTACGCCATTTTTGAACCAGCGCACCGTAGTGCCTTGGCGAGAAACCGCCCAGTGGTCCCAAGCTCCGGTCGTTGGCATGCTGCTAGAGTAGCAGTCGTTGGTTCCGGTAATCCGGATGGCCACCTTATTGGTGTTGGTTGTGTTGCGGTAGATGACCCATCCGCTCGACGAGTCATTGGTCTTCATACTCAGGATGCCCGAAGAGCCGGACTGGGACGTCCAAGCGACAGTCGAATTGAGCCAGAATTCCACTGTGAAGTCGCCTGTGCCAAAGGAGTATGCAGTATTGTTCGGCACACTCAGGGCACTCGACCCGTTCAAGGCCAAGGCGCTTGCTCCAAACTTTTGGGCAGCTGTCGTAATTGTCGCACCTGCGCCGGCAGCCGTTACTGTGGCGTGAATTTGGGAAGAGTCGGCCAAGTTCTCCATGTGCATTAGGAATGTCACGTTGGGCCACAGCGGGTCCTTCGCCGGCGCGAGACCAGCACCTGCGAGGGTAACGGTCAGCGGCGAATCGCTCGCATTAGAGTTAACGGTCACCGTGCCCGGATAGGGCTTTCCTGCTGTCGGACGGAAGGTCACCTGCACAGGGCACTCGGCGCCAGGTGCCAGAGTGGATGCGCAAGACGTCACTGCACTGTAAGCAGCGTCGGATACCGTAATGGTGCCCAGAGTCAAGAGCTGGTCACCCGTGTTGAGCACACCAAAAGATTTTACAGCTGACTGGCCGACGGCCACGGTGCTGAAATCCAACGCGGTCACCGTCGCCTTGGCGCTGTATACAGGCACTGGTGCCGTATCAATTGGCGTCGAAGGGCCATTTGAGGAGGGGTTGGTAGGGATAGGCGAGCCCTGCACGAGCAGGCCCGTCCTCGGCGCACGCACTTCGTACTTTTGTGCCGAGGCCGACGAACAGACCGCCAGCACGGCGAGCACAAGCAAAGGATGGAATTTACGCTTCATTGGTCAATTTTAAGGATAAGGGTATGTATCCATATAGAGACCGTCATTTAGCATTGACTGCGTGCGCCAGGGAGTCATCTCGGCAGCGCCATCCATAAAAAAATCGGCCCGCCATTTCTGGCGAGCCGCGAACTGAAGAACACTTCAGGGACACTTCCAAGGAACTGCAAGAACTACGAAACTGGTGCTTCCGAAGGGATTCGAACCCCCGTGGTGCAGCTCGCGCATACACCTTCAGATTTAGAGTCTGACGCCATTAACCTCTCGACCACGGAAGCATTTTGAAAAATGATGTTGCAGCGGGAGCTGGTACTGAATATTCCAACATGGCCTGGCACGGAATCGAACCGCGCCTTTTAGCAACCTGCACGAGGACCCAATGCCCCGCCGGGAATCGAACCCGTCCCACACCACTGGTTCAGTCCAAACTCGCCGGCGCCGGCTATGGCTCACGTCCCCAGTAATGTCGCGCATCAGCCTGCGCATTTCCCGCTGCAACAACATCTTTCCAGTAGCGCTTACCGAATCATCTTTCGTTTCGTTCTGCGCTACCGATGAGAAACATTATATCGTGCATTTTAGAGGCCGTCAATGACATTTTAAGAAATCTTCACAGATTCTTCCGAGGCGGCTTCTGGAGCTACGCGCGATACGTCCGCCGACGACTCCTCCTGCGACAAAAGGCCCTCCAGCTGGAACAGAGCCTCGGCAACAGCGCGGTCAGGGGTGCTCTCGATACGCAGTTTGGTCCCCAAAATGCGTTCCGCAACTGGGTCATATACCCACGCTAGCGTGCTTGCCGCTCCGATTTCGACGAACGCGGTCACATCACCAATCGCTTTTCCCCATACATCGGGACCCGCTGCTTCAAAGCCGGCGCACTCAAGCGCGTATTCATAGGTTTCAATATTCATGATGATGACATTATAGCACACCTGCCGGACATTTAAAACTAAGCGGGTTTAAGCGACAACCCAACCTCTTGAGGCGCACAACTGTCAAACCAGCAGTGCTGAGCTCCCCAGTATTGTCTCGCTGCCCAGGTGTTGAGCGGGACACTCGATTTAAACGATGGTAACGCTTCTACGGCAGAGATATCAGTTCTAACCCGTCAAGTTTCTGTAGCACAAGGTCGATTGACGCAAGCCGGTTCGACAGGGGCCTGGCAAACTGTTACATACGCACGCTCGAATTGTGGCGGCACTGCGCCCGCCCGCTATAATCTTGATTTGGAGGCATAATTAGATGACACGTAAGATTTAGCAAGAATTTGCAGTAAGCACCTTTTACATCGACGTTACCAATAGGTTATCGGATGCTATTGAAGATAGGTTACAACAAACACAGGAGGGTTAGGAGGTTTCTTGCGAAATTACGAGGAAGGTCATGTTACATGCTTTTTTGAAGTCAAATCCGCAGGTATTGCGTGATGAAATTTAACAACATGCAAAGTATGCGGGAAGTACGGAGCTAACGTGGATAACAAGCAAAACAGTAACTCTACAGTAGGCTCATCAGACATTGCAGAACAGGAGTTGTTGCGGTTACAGAAACTTTTTGAACACGCACCTGGCTTTATCGCAGTGGTGCATGGTCCAACTCATGTCTTCAAGCTCCTCAATCCAGCCTATCAACGCTTGATTGGGCCCCGAGATATTCTTGGCCGCTCCGCTCAAGATGCCTTACCTGCTTTAGTCGAGCAAGGGTTCATTTCGCTGGCAAATCGAGCGTACGAGACAGGTGAGCCTTTCGTTGGTCAAAAAATTCCTGTGCGCGTGCATACTTCGGTTGAAGGAAGCGTGGCATTGCGCTATTTGGATTTCGTGCTGCAGCCACTTGCTGACGAATCGGGGGCAGTCTACGGGCTGTTCATCCAGGGTCAGGATGTTACCGACCGCCAGACAGCACAAGAAGCTCTGCGGATTAACAATGAACGCTGGAAGTTCACCATCGAAGGGGCGAAGGACGGTGTATGGGATTGGGACTTGCAGACCAACGCGGTGTTCGTCTCCACGCGTTACAAGGAAATATTGGGCTATCCGCCTGATGCCACGCTCAATGTGTTCGACAGCTGGAGTGCGGACATTCACCCCAACGACCGGCATGCGGTGCTTGCCGGTTTGACCGCGACCCTTGAAGACGGCATCCCTAGCCAAGCCGAATATCGCTTGCGCTGCCACGATGGCAGTTACGTGTGGGTTCTGTCACGCGCTAACGTTGTCGCTCGCGACGACCACGGCCGGCCATTGCGCATGACTGGGACCCTGACTGACATCTCGCACACGAAACGAGCGGAAGAAGCCATTCAGCACCACTCTAATGTTGACCACCTGACCGGGCTGCCAAACCGCCGGCGTTTTCGTGACCACCTGCATAAAGCACTGCAACATGCCAACTTGCGCGGAACGGCCCTTGCGCTACTCCTGATTGATTTGGACCATTTCAAAGAGGTCAACGACCTCCGTGGCCAGGACATTGGCGACCGCCTACTTGTCCAGGTGGCAGAGCGGTTGAAAAGCTGCCTACCGCCTTCTGGCGTGGTGGCGCGGCTGGGTGGAGATGAGTTCGCAGTCCTATTGCCCGAGCTGCCCGAGAGCGTGGCAGCTGAACACATTGCTCGAGAAGTTATCGTCAAGCTCGCCGCGCCGTTCCGGTTGGGAGGCGACATGACGTACATTTCAGCGAGCGTTGGAACAACCACGTATCCAGCCGATAGTCAAAACACCGAGGAGCTACTGCGTAATGCCGACCAGGCCCTGCACGAGGCAAAGCGCGCCGGCCGCAATCAGTACGAGGTCTTTACTCCTTCAATGCGAGCAGCGGCACAAGGCCGAATTCAGCTCGTGCACGATTTACGGGGTGCGATAACCAACAACGAGCTACACCTACATTATCAACCTATTGTCGATTTGGGCTCGGGAAAAATAGTCAAGGCAGAGTCGCTTTTGCGCTGGGCTCACCCTATTCATGGCTTGGTTGAGCCAAGCCGGTTTATTCCGCTAGCAGAAGAATTTGGTTTAATCCATGAGATAGGCAATTGGGTTTTTGCGGAGGCTGCGGCCTGGTCGCATCGGTGGTCGGAGAAGCTTGGACGCCCGTTTCAGCTCAGCGTGAACTGCTCACCGCTCCAATTCTTAGACCAGCCCGAAGACTGGCTTGGCGTGCTTGCGAACGAAGGAATCCGCCCAGAGCACATCGCTCTAGAAATTACAGAGGGAGTCCTACTTGGCGCGTCCCCTCAAATATCCGAGCTACTCAGCCGATACAAGACAGCAGGCATGCAGATAGCTCTGGACGATTTCGGGACAGGATACTGTTCGCTTAGGTACCTCATGCAGTTTGATATCAATTATTTGAAAATTGACCGGAGCTTCGTCCGGGACGTGAGCAGGAACAAAGGCGGCCAAGCCATTGTGGAATCTGTCATCACGATGGCCCACCGCTTGGGGCTGCAGGTCATCGCAGAGGGCGTCGAAGAGCCGGAACAAGAGGCATTTTTGCGAAACTCCGGCTGCGATTATGGGCAGGGCTATTTGTTTTCTCGCCCAGTTTCCGCGCACAGAATGGAACACCTACTCTTACAACAAGCTGGCTGACCGATGCTCTAGTGCTGCAACAAAAAGGGCTGCCTCGGCAGCCCAGCCACATACGCTTTTCGCGCATCAACCGGCAGGAGTTCTGCGCCGGCCGGCTGCACGACTTGCAGCATCTGTGTTCTTTGCAGGTCCTTGTGTCTTCCCAGTAGAGACGCGGGGGGTTTGTGCCGGCCGCGGCTGCTGGGTCGATTTTGCAGGCGCCGGTCGAGCTACCGACGGCTGCTCAATACGTGGACCTTTTCCACGCGCCCTGTTGCGCTTACCTCCCTGGCCGTTAGTCCCGCGAGTGCGTTCATTGTCTTTGCGCAGCTCGTTGTCGATGACTTCCGAGGTTTCGCGCACCAGTTGAACGGCTCGCTCAACGTCAGGGAAGAACTCTGGACGACGATATCCCAGCCATGCGTAGGCTGAGTACAGCTTACAGGCGTCCTCTGCGGTTTGCAGGCCCTTGGCGCCGGCAGACAGCGGCACGGCTTCCAAGCGAGAAACCCTGCTGCGGCTCCACTGCGTCGCCCAATTCTCGAATGCTCCTGCCAGCATCGCAGCTTTGGTGGAGATTGGCACCAACGAGAGCAAGAATCGGTCATCCAGGGCCAGGGGGAGCGTATCGAGCCACTGGGCTCGTTCGAGCTGCTCGGTCAGGTTGGCGGGCAGGAAGTAATCATCGTGCGTGTCGATATTGCGCGTGAACCTCTCGAGCAGCACAGCCAGGCGGTCTTCGCCGGTAGCACTCCGGATTTGCTTCAGGTGCTCGATGGTCGGGGCCACAAAGAATCCGCGGCGGCGGGTAGGCTCCAGCTTTTCGACCATTAGCGCACGAATTTTTCTGTGGGTTGCGTCGTCGAAGCCGGCGACAAAGCCTTCCTCGGTGATGCCATAGCGGCCTGCACGTCCACCAATCTGCTGGGTTAGCCAAGCGGGCAGCAGTGCATCATCTGTCCCGTCAAATTTCTCAGCTGTGCTGAACACAACCCTCGAAACAGGCAAGTTCAGGCCCATCCCTAATGCGTCTGTACCGACCAGGACGTCCACACGACCTTCCCGGAACAGTGCCGCCTGTGCACGGCGGACTTCCGGGGACAGGTTGCCGTAAATCGTGGCCACACTGAAGCCGGCGGCAGTCAAGGTATCCCGCCAGTAGAGCACCTCACGACGGGAGAACGCGATGACAGCGTCGCCTTTCTTCAGCTGCGCAACCGAGCGCACTGCCTGGGGCTCGATGGACAGAGGGGTCTTTCGACGCAGTTCTCGCACTTCAAGTTCACACTCCAGTCGCTTGGCCAGCGACTCTACGGCTGCACGGGCCGCAAGCGAGCCCACCAGGTAGACCGTACGTGCGGGCACGCCACACACGGCAGCCGTCCAAGCGGCACCTCGGTCAGCGTCATCGAGCATTTGAATTTCATCGATGATGGCTACCTCCACAGGACGCTGATAATTGAGCATCTCAATGGTACTGGCTACGTGGGTTGCGCCCTCGAGCAGACGGCACTCCTCTCCGGTAACCATGCTTACCGCGACTCCGCGGGCCTGCAGGCGCTCATAATTCTCGAGAGCGAGCAGTCGCAAGGGGGCCAAATACACGCCGGATTGCGCAACGACCAGCGCCTCGATTGCTTCATGGGTTTTACCCGAGTTCGGTTCACCGAGCAATGCGATGAACTTACGTTTCATTCCGTGCGCCTGCCCATACGTGGCCGGATAGTCTGCCAAGGTCACTGCAGAACGCGTTTTTTCTGCCAGGCCGGCCTCGCGGCTTTGAACACCCGCAGCTTCAATACGGTCGAGCATCACGCGCAAGCGAGCGGCAACTGTGAAGGCCGGCGCATCCAGAGCACTAAGCATACGCTCGCCCAGGGGCAGGTCGAGCTCGAACGCCCTGGCTTGTGCTTCGCGTACGCCGTCCAGAACCTGTTGCATACAGGCTTCGGCCAGCTCATCGTTAACGAGCGATTGTGCCAGCGCCAGGCGCTGAGCTGGTGTCATTTTGTTCCACCGGCCTTTTTTGGCTAGTTCGCCACCCTCTGGAATTAGGTGGTAGGTGACAGGTTCGCCATCAACGGTGAACCCGCCGGCGAATGATACGGCGACTTTACCGTCGACATGTTGAAGTCGGGCGCCATGCTGGGCCAGGTGCGCTTTAAGTTCAGCGCTGGAGGAGGGAGTTAGGAGTGAATCTAGTACGTCTGCGTGTGCATTCATGTATGGGTCGCTTTCACGTGGCGCATGCGGCTGCGGAAACTGCAGGGCGCACCACTGAGATGGGTTGCCATTCCTGTAGCACCCGAGGTTTAACCACCCTCTGACCGAATAGTGTCGGTCAGGTTTCATGTATGCAAGGGGCTATACCTAATGCAACCCTATATATCGCCTACCGTACTCTGGACTCCTCGTGAAACGCTTATCCGACCATCTGCGGGACCTCCCCCGTACCAGCGCCAGCCCGACCTTGTCAGTACTCCTACTGATAGGCGTTCTTTGTCCGCTTATCGCGCCTCTGCTGAACGAGTGTGACAGCTTTGTGTGCTGGATAGCCGACCTCACCACACACTGGCAGTGGGTCTACCTTACGGCCGCACTCTGGCTACTCGCGCGCACCGAGGGGTTAGCCCAGAAAATTGCTACGGTTACCGCCATGCTGGCCGCCTGGAACCTCGGCGCAAACTGGACACCCCTGGAACAGCCGAAGCCAAATGAAAATGTGTTCAGGGTCATTCAAGCCAACGTGAACGTGGCCAACCCCAGCCCTGCGAAGCTACTCGCTTGGGTGAGAGAGGAGAAACCTGACGTGCTGGTCATCGAAGAAGTCTCGCCTCAATGGCGATACAAGCTCGAGACTGTCCCGGGCTATCGGTACCATCAGGTTTTGCCAAGCTCTGACAGCTTTGGCATTGCGGTTCTTTCTAGGCATCCAATGCGTGTACTTTCTCCTGACACGCCTGCAGGCAGAGACGCGATGTTCAAGACCACCGACATCGACGTCGAAGTTGAGTGGAAAGGAGAACGTGTGCGCGTTCTGGCGACGCATCCAATGCCACCTGTCCGAAGCTACTTGGATGCGCTACGCGACAAATATCTCGCGGAGTCCGCCCAATCCTTGGGGCGTTCCGAAGACCCCTCCCTGCTAGTCGGCGATTTTAACGCGACACCCTGGTCCGGTGCCGCGGTAGGCATCCGCAAAGCTGGCCTGGATTTTTCGTCCGCACTCATTCCAACCTGGCCAACCATGTTCGGAGTACTGGCAGTTATACCTATCGACCATGTTGTCATTAACAAACGGTGGGGAGTAGCCAACCGCCAGCGCGGGCCAGATATCGGCTCCGACCACTTCCCAATTATGGTTGACCTTGTGCTCAAAGACGATATCGCGAAATAATCGTCCCCAGTAAATGACAAAACCGCTGAGACCTGACGGTCTCAGCGGTTTTATTTTCTTCGATACTCGAAGGGTCGTGAGCAGGTTACTGCTCGGGCGCTTTGTCGCTGACCGCTTGCGAGCCGGGAACTGGCCGACGCACGCTGCCCAAGATGATTACATCCGGGTCCGCCTGCATTAAAGCGCGGATACACTGAGCGCTGTCGAAGTTCCCTTGAATCGGGACTTGCGGAACCTGCGCAATGTGATACTCGACCGGGTCTTCGATAGAGTAAACGAAGGGGCTGTGCCCCTCGTCCGCAGCGTGGCACTCCGGGCATCCGACACACATCTCCGGCACGAGGTCCTGCGACACGTCGCTCGGCTCCTCAATGCAATAGACGCGTGGTTCTTGCGGCTTATTCGGCTGCATCGCCCGACTCTGCTGCAGTATCTTCGGCTTCCTGCTCTTGCTCGCCGCCGAGCGCCTCGACCAGGTCCGGAATCAGCTTGGCCAGCTCGCCCGTCATCAGAGCCACGTCACCGTCGAAGCCAGCAGCCTCTTCCGATTCGACGAAGATGTCGTCCAGCAGTTCGATTTTTTTGACGGTGAACTGCTCGGTGAGCACGAACGACACGCGGCTGTCCCAGGTCATGGCCAGCTGGGTCGGGACTTTGCCCGAACGGATGTGTTCGGCCACTTCTTCGATGTCCAGGGCGTGACGGACGTAGCGCACGGCCGATTTTTCGTCGCCAGGCAGCTTCAGTTCCAGGTCACGGTCGACGCTGAAGTTGTACGGTGCCTCAAACGAGGTCAGCCATTCGCTCATCGCGGCGGTCGGCGACACCTTGGTACGCAGCGAGGTGATGACGATATCACGGTCGGCCGTCTTCATCAGTTCGATGATTTGCGTGACAGCCAGGTCAGCCGCCGACAGACTTGCAGTGCCGACGACCAGCAGGCGATTGTTCAGGTCCATCCACACGACAACGGCCGAACGCTTGGCGAATGCTCGCGGCAGCATGTCCAGGTAGATGTCTTCCTTCATCTGCTTGCGCTCACGGCGACCCGGCGAAGTGCCACGTTGTTCTTCGATTTCCTTGCAACGACGGTCCAGCTCAGCTTTCACCGCAGAACCTGGCACCGACTTGCGTTCGACCATCAGCTTGGCAATCCACTGGCCTGCGACGGCTTCCATCATCGGGTCATGGTCTTGGCCGCGCGGCGGAGTCCAGCCCACCGACTCTTCTTGCATCGACTCGCACGGCATGAAGCGCAGTCGCTGCATGACCGACTCCAGGTCGTCACGCGAAGGAGCTGCCCAGTTTGCGCCGATACGGTATGCGATGAAATTTTTGAACATGGTGAATTACCTCTTCTAAGTGCCTTTGGAATGAAGAACCCGGCGATTCGCCGGGCAACTGAGGACGTGTAATGCACCAGTTTTAAATCTTTTGGAGATTTTTCCTGACTACAGAAAATTTTTGTTCGCGCAGCCCGCGGGTGTTGCTAAGATGGCCACGAATCCCTCCGTAGCCCTGTCTTTTGTGCCTAGCTTGCCTTCGCTTTCGGCTTCTTTTTTGAAGGGGCCTGTGGCGGCGGTACCGAAACTTCAGCAGGGCTTGCGGCCGGTGCCTCGGCCCCAACCGTGTAAGCCGTCTTTGGCGGCCGAGGTCGATTAGTAGCAAGGGTTGGGGCGGGTAGTTGTTCGATTACATGCGCTGGCGCCTGTGTTGTCTCCTTTGCAGGCTTCCTGGGCTTAGCCGTCTTGGCCTCTGCTTCACCGGCCACCGCGACGGGTTGAATTACCTTGGTGCTCGTTGACACCTTGGCGCGCTGCCCCCTTGGAGCAGACTCCCCCTTGGCACTGGTCGATTTGACTGAGGTGGTGCCCGCATCTTGTTTTGGGGCACGCGATACAGTGATGGTGCTGCCCGATTCCTTCATCAATTTTTCCCACGCCAGTTCTGCGGCAGAGTAGTTACGGCGGGCGCGTGGATGCAGCATCAGCACAGGTGTTCCCGAGGAAGGGCACCAGAGCGCAACTTCTTGGTCAAACTCCTCCATCAGCGCCTCCAGTTGGCCACCTGAGATGTCGAACACAAGGTAGCCGTCTTCATCCGGGTCACCGTCTTTGAACGCTTTTCGGTGACCAGGTAGCCATGAAAGACCTAGCGCCTCGATGCGCACCAGCAACGCCGCATTGGACTTTTTGTTCTTCGCAGGAGTCTGTTTTTTCCCCGCGGGGTTGTGGGCCGTGAGTAGCGCGGCTGTCTGTACAAACCGCTTACGCATAAGTTGCGTAAGGTCTGTCGAGTGTACGTCGACACGAAGCGGCATTGAACGAGGAGTTGCCGCGTGGTAGTAGGCGCCGCGGTGTGCCGCGCGCTGTAGTTCAGAAAGAGGAACAATGGTTGATTGCATGGCAAGCAGTACGGCGCCAAGGTGAGCGCATCAGAAAAGGCATGCAGGGTGTAGCGAACTTGGCCTATATCTGCAGAACTATCATCCTTGCAGGCCTGCGTCTATAATGCGTCCGAACCGTAAAAGGAGGTATCAGAATGATTAACAAATCGACACGTGACGGCGTAGTGCTGTTCGACGCAGAAGGCTTCACCTACCAGGCAATCTGGAAGCAGGGCGAGTGGAGCATGGCCGCCATCGACGCGGGTGAACTCCTCGAAGTAAATACAGTAGTCGCACCCCATGACGCCACGCCTGGCGCACTGTTAAAAGCATGGTGGAAAAAGCAACAAGAGTTGGGCACCTTTCAGGCGCCTCCAAAAGACCCCTACTATGCGAACCACAACGCGGAGAATCGTTGACTAGACAGAAGGTACCACTTCTGTAAGGACAACGATGACTATTCAGGCAACTCCTCAACCAGTAAATCCGCTTCTGGAAAAGTTCCGGTTGCGCACCAAGACCAGCTACTACCTCAATGGTTCGGACTTTGAGGCCGGCACCCATGCGGTGTATAACAAGCGCATCGAGCTGCTCGAGTCGCCCAATGACACCACTCACGAGTACTCCGGAATTGACGGCACGCTTTCCTCCTGGGAGGAAAAGGAACTGGACACGGCTATCGAAGATGGCGACATCCAGTGCTGGAATGCAGCTGTCGTGCTCAACGACCTGGTACGCCGCGGCGTTCTGCCCGCCGGTGACTACTTCATCCGAGTGAGCTGGTGAACCATGTCCGAGACTACGCAAGCAACGGCGCCGGTTAATCTGGCTAACAGCTTCGGCATGGATGTGCGAACCTGCTTCTACCTGAGCGATTCCGGGTTCGAGGACGGTACGCTAGCCGCCTACGGCAAGGCTATCAAACTGCTCGATGCCAATAACGATACCACCCTGGAGTTCAGCGGCATCGACGGCAAGGTTTGGGAAAGCCAAGAGAAACAGCTTCAGCAAGCTATTCACCGAGGCGGTATCGAGCACCATCTCGCCTATATCGTCTTCAACGACCTCGTTCGCCGTGGCCTGCTCACCAAGGGCGACTACTTCGTACGAGTCTGCTGGTAATTTAAGAACCCCGCCACACGGCGGGGTTTTTCATAGGTCAGACGGCGGGGTGGCGGCCCCTTATCATCTTCAAGTTCAGTCTCTTGCGACATAGCAGCACTGAATCCTCACAAGCTTCGTATAAAGCTTAATTTGAGGCACATTACAAGCCGCACATGCTGCGGAATTTCGTATCAAAGCAGTTTTTTCAAGGTTGGCTATAAAAAATGCAGTCAATGTCGACTGTGCTTTTTGAAAGAACCTGCAATGAAAAACCAACTGAACCACGCCGCTTCCGACCTGCAACAATTCGCCGCGAACCAATCCGCCACGGGTGAAGCTTTCGCCCAATGCGTGAGCGACCCGTTCGGGGCTCTGGCCCAGTGCGTCAGCGACCCGTTCGGCGTCTTTGCCAAGGCCATTGACCCTCCATGCAGTGTCTTCGCCAAGTGCATCGACGTCCCGTTCGACGCCTTTGCCAAGTGCATCGACGTCCCGTATTCCACGGCTAACGCCTAAGTCTCGGCACAAACGCCTTGCCTGCCCTGCACGCAGGGCGTTTTTTCGGCGCTCTCCCGCAGTGCTCCCGTATGCGTTAACTCTTGTAAGCCTCATGACATCTCAACTACCTGTTCACATTTTTGCAGGCCCTAGCCTCTTTGGCACACCGTTCCAGGACGACGAACCTGATACGATGAATGGCTCTCTGGTATGGCTCCCGCCCGCTCGGCGCGGAGATATTGCGGCCCTGGTAAGCCAGCACAGCACGCCGGGTGTCCTCGCGCTAGCTGACGGAACGTTTCATAGTTACCCGTCAGTGGCTCATGTCGAACTGCGCCAAGCAATTGAGCGAGGCTGGCTAGTCTACGGGCTATGTTCCATGGGTGCTATTCGAGCCTGTGAAATGCAGCACATGGGGATGCGCCCCTTCGGGTATGTTGCCCGACTTTTTTGCCAAGACCCCGACATGGCCGATGACGAGGTCGCGCTCATCCATGCGACAGACGCGCCATACCTGCCGTTTTCCGAGCCCATGGTTCACCTTCGCGCTTACCTGCAAGACATGCTCGCCAAGGGGTTTTTGACACTTGACCAACACGCGGCGATAACAGCACACGTACGTGAGCGCTGGTATGCGGAACGCACTCTGAACCTTTTACGTGACACTTTGACGCGCTTGGCGTCTTCAGCAAGTCACACTGCATTATTTGAGCACCTAGACGACTTTACGCCGTATCGGCTGAAACAACGCGACCTTATGGCGTTTCTGCAAGCCAAGCCCTGGCTGCAGGACTGGGCAGACACTTCTTACGTTTCGCCAGCGTTAGTCGGTGTGCTCGAGCCAGCCCCACCCTCGTATCCGCCGACAGCTACACCAGCCGGACAGGCCATCGCGCTAAGCTCCAGCTTGCGACTGCGCACTGCGGAGGAATCGCTCGTGCTAGCGCGCCCGCTGGCGCTGGAGCGCGGCATTAGCCGCGTTGTCGACACGACCTGGCTGGACCGCCTAGGCATCCCCGTGTATGCCTCCATTCGGCCTAATGCTGCCAGTAACTCGCTGTGCGTACATGCGGGAAAAGGACGGCTTCACCCCGAAGCCAAAATCGGGGCCTACATGGAAGCTATCGAATTCTCCTTTGCAGAGTTCGGCCGCAATCATGTCCCCAGCCATTTGGCTACGCCCCTCGAAATCCTGGAATCGTTCGACAACAGGATTCACTTCACAGAGTTTTGTCCCGCCCAGCAGCTGGCCCGCGAAGTGAAGGCGGATGACGCTCTCGGTGTCGTACAGGCAGAAGAAATTCTCAGCTTGCACAGACCTGTACTGGTCCCGGCTGAGCTAATCTACCACCCCTACACCGGCCCGGGCCTGTGCCTGTACGGAACGAACACTAACGGCCTGGCTTCGGGCAACACTGTGGAAGAAGCGACAGTACATGGCCTGGCAGAGGTCATGGAGCGCCACGCCGATTCTTTCGTCAAGTTGGGCGCCCCCTCTTACTGGGTAGACCCCCAAACGCTTCCTCCTGCAGTACGTGCAATGGTCGACCGTATCGAGCGAACTGGCATGCAACTGCATTTGCGCTACGCTCCAAATGACTTTGGCCTGCCATTCTTAAGCGCGTACTTACTTGAGGACGACGACAGCCCTGCCGCAATGGCAACGGGGATGGGCTTCCACTGCAACAGTAGTATCGCGGCCGTGCGTGCCATCTCTGAAGCAGCCCAAAGCCGTCTTACAACAATTCATGGCGGCCGGGATGACCTCGTGACGTTGCACATGCGCTTCAACCAGCTCGGACGTGACAAAGAACAGGCGGTGAAAGCCCATGTACGTCAAGCTGTCGCCGACCGCACTCTCGCCATCTCCTTCGCGGACATTCCGGATGTGCAGGCCCACAGTATCCAGGCGGCCCAGACGGCGTTGACGGATGGCCTGCGCCGAGCTGGACTGCACTTCCTTACCCGGGTCGTCCTGACCGAGTCAACCTGTCCTTTCCAGGTTGTTCACGTTGTTGTTCCAGGCGCGGAGTACTACAACCACGACCATAAACGTATTGGACCCCGTGTGCTCGAATACGTAAAAAACAAGCTCAAGCGCGGTCAGCCCGACGCCTAACTTTCCTACCTGAAAAAACTATCATGATTACATTCAAGCTCCCTACGCAACTGCGCGCCCTAGCCGGCGGACAGAAGTCCGTTGAAGTAAGCGCCACAACACTCGGTGACGCCTTCCGCCAACTTGACGCAGCTGCCCCGATGATTCGCTCCCAGATTTTTGACGAAGCGGGCAATGTCCGCACGTTCGTCGGAGTGTTCGTCAACGCCCAGCAACTCACATCGCTGTCCGACGATTCCCGGCCGCTTCACCCGGGCAGCCAGGTCTCCATTGTCATGGCAGTAGCCGGAGGCTGAATGACCACAAGCACACTCATTCCGGAATCGGTCTACTACGCCCGGCACTTCCGGTTACCCGGTTTCGGTCCGGCCGTCCAGGACAGGCTACGTGCCGCTCGCGTACTCATTGTTGGGCTTGGCGGACTCGGTTGTCCGGCGGCTCTGTACCTGGCAAGCGCCGGTGTGGGCCATCTGATACTTTGCGATGGCGACACGGTATCAGCAACGAACCTCCATCGGCAGATTCTGTTTGACGCTTCTAATGTCGGCCGCAAGAAAGTCGATGTTGCTGCAGAGCGATTACGCATTCAAAACCCGCACATTGAGGTCACTACGATTGACCAATTTGCGGATGCAGAGATGCTCCGGCGCCTCGTGGAGGGAGTTGACGTTGTCGTTGACGGGACCGATAACTTCTCAACCAAATTTGCCACCAACGATGCCTGCGAAGCCGCGGGTGTCCCTCTCGTGTACGGTTCGATTTTCCAGTTTGAGGGCCAGGTATCTGTCTTTCATCAGAAGATGGCGGGCATGGCCGGCTTCTCGTATCGCGACCTCTTCCCCGAACCGCCTCCGCCTGGATTCTCCCAGAACTGTGGTGAAGCCGGCGTTATCGGCGTACTGCCTGGAATTATCGGTTGCTTGCAGGCGTCTGAGGCTATCAAGCTCATCACAGGCCTGGGCGAGACCTTGTCGGGAAAGCTCCTTATGTTTGATGCTTTGACAGGCACATCAGAAGCAGTGAATATCGCGCGTCGTTCTTCATCCGCAGCAGCGGTCTCGGTGAGCTCACACGACATCAGCTTCGAGCAATTACAGTTGCGCCTAGCGGCACCGCGGCCACCAGTGCTGTTGGATGTGCGTGAGCACCATGAGCGGGAAAGAGCCTCGCTCGGCGGCCTGCACATTCCTCTGGCGGCCCTTCCGGAGAACCTGTCCAACATTCCTGTCGACCAAGACATCGTCGTGTACTGCGCGGCGGGCGTACGCTCTGCCAAAGCGGCGCTGTACTTGCGCACGGTGCTACCGGGGGTACTAGTGCTGACTTTGAAGGATGGTATGGACGGTGCTGCGTGCGCGATACCCGCCTGATACCGCTGTTGGCTTCCTCGCTGAAGGGCTGCACACGCAGCCCTTTTGTTACGAAAGCCCTTTTGTTACGAAAGCCTAAGCACTAAAAGGAAAAAAGCCGCACTGAGCGGCTTTTTGAATGATGGAGGCACAATTTGGGAGGCTTTGTGTCGCTGCTGCCTATGTCAGTTCTTAAGCTTCTTAGCTCGGGACTTGGACAATCGATTTACCCAAATCACAATCTGCGCAATCCAGCCGGCTGCCAATACCCAGAACAAGAGGGGACGTTCTGGCCACAGCATAACTAACGCATTGACTGAATACGTGGCCGAAGTCAGTGTGCTGGCCAAGCTCAAGATAGGCCCAAACCAGGTCGACTCGGCTTTCAGGGCCAGTACGCCTATCAGCATCACGAGCGCTACCCAGTAGCCCTCTCGAATGCCAGTTCGCGTCGTCATAAGCCCGGAAGTCTCGACAAGCACCCACGCGAAGAGCAGGAACAGCGCGCCTATCAGCAGTATGGCGGCAATACGCAATCCCACACCTGGGGCCTCCTCAGAGAAGCTCCACGCTTTACCCGATTTCAACTTTAACGATTGCATCATATTGTCCTAAAGAGTTTACCTGTAAGGTATAGCCAGCTGCGTCAGAACTCTCAGCGCGATAGCTTACCGCAGTTTTGAAATACCCAAGAAAAAGCCCCGTCAGAAGACGGGGCTCAAGAATCGAATCAGTTACGCGGGTTCAGCAGCAAAGTACGTGCAGGCCCAATCGAGCCAGTACTGGAGCACGTAATCCACCCGAGCAGCGTACCAGCCGGCGCCGTGAATGGGGTTGAACTCCAACAGTTGAAATCCTTCGTCCGTGGCGGCCATGTCAAGGACGACGGCTGGCGCGGGCAGATAGATGTCAGCCAGGGCCTGCGCCGCGGCATGAAGCTCGGGTCGTGTCTCGAGGACTCGATGAGATTTGCCTTCATCACGATACTGGCTAATTTCGATGACCTTACCGCCAATGACCCAGCAACGCCACTCGCCATGCAGCGTCACGACAGGAGCAGCCCAGCACAACAGGTTAGGAGACAGGTTACGCTCTTCGCGTATGCGTTCCCACCCGGATGCGTCAAATACCGCTGCCACGAATGCCTTGTCTTCGCGGTCAGGTCGTACATGAAGTTTCTGACCGTTCTGCAGCAGCGCCGGCACGCCGGCGACAGCCACGAGCATCCCGCGATGGTTGACCGCACGCGCGCCGAAAATTCCGGACCAGTGCGCAGTAGAAAACGCTTCTTCCGAGTACATCATGTATCGACCCAGACGCGGACTTTTCTTCAGTTTGCGAACAAACTGAACTGAACCGTAGGGGAGCACCGGATGATACTGGTCCCAATCGACCCAGCAGTCGTCGGGGTTGAATTCGGTGGTTGAGGACCGGTCTTCGAGCGCGTAGCCTTGCGTGTGGGCGAACTTAGAAACCGGGATGGTCAGGTGTTCCACGTAATTATTTTGGACAAAGAAAACAGGTTTTTTCATGAAAATTCCAAGTAGTGACCTCTACTTTGTCTAGCGACCGAACTTAGCCAAGTTGAAAGCGCAGCAAGCATAGAAGTCACTAGCTAGACCTATCCGATTACATTAACTTTTTCCTCTAATGCGCTTTCCTCTCAAATCCATTGTTGCAGCTCTTGCCCTGACGGTCGCTGCTGACGCGGCCTTGGCACAGACTTATCACTTCAGACACCCTGCGGCGGGGCTGGCAGCAACCCTCACGGCAACGCCATCTGGGAACACTGGTACGGGGTCGCCGGCGCCAACCACTTCTGTAATTGTCTCGGCGTCACTGTCCCCAGCCGGCCTGGCGTTCAGCAGCCTAATCAACCAGGCCTCGGCTGCTAAAGCTCTGACCCTTAGCAACACGGGTAACCAGTTGCTTACGCTAAGTGCTCCGAGCATTGCTGCACCCTTTACCCTGGCGAGTTCCTCAAATTGCGGTGCGTCGCTGGCGGCCGGTACCTCGTGTACGTACGACGTAGTGTTCACCCCGACGGCGGCCTCTACGGTCAACCAAAACTTCGCAGTACAGACCTCGGCGGGCGAGAAGACTGCTACGTTGACGGGTACTGGCACGGTTGCGGACCCTAGCTTCACAGGTGTTACGCTGCTGCTTCATGGTGATGGCACGGCAGGTTCCAAGTCCTTCATCGACTCAAGCGCAAGTAAGCTTAGCGTAACTGCAGGCGGAAGCGCTCAGGTCACGGCGTCTCCTGTAAAAATGGGCTCTGGCGCCATGTCCTTCGGTACGTCAAGCGACTATGTAGCAGCAACCAGCCCCAACTTCGCGTTCGGCACCAAAAACTTTACCATCGAGTTCTGGATGTACGCTCGTTCGTACCCAGGTGGCATCGTAGGTGGCCAACTGTTCGGCACAACCAACGGCGGCTACAGCAACTACAGCATCAACCTGGGCGAGTCGCCAGACCGATTCCGCATCATCTCGAACGCCCGTGGAACATGGTACGATGACCTCGTCATAAGTTCGGGTAACGGCTGCCCTGTAAATACATGGTGCCACATGGCCATCGTGCGTCAAGGCGACGCCCTTGCCATCTTCAAAAATGGCACGATAGTCGCAAGTCGTACGGGCGTAGCCGCATACAACTACCAGGGAACAACCGCTATCCTCGGAAGGTTCCACGACGGCCCGAACCTGGTTGGATTCAACGGCGTCATCGACGACCTGCGTGTTACCGCCGGCGTAGCGCGCTACACGTCCAACTTCACGGTGCCGTCCTCGCCATATCCGGACCAATAACCGCTTGGCATTTCCTTGGTGCGGCCTGCCCTTCCCAGCAGGCCGTCTTTCATCGTCGGGCTGTCCGCGAAAGAAAAACCCCGGCACGAATGCCGGGGTGTGTAAATCAGGTGAGGTTATGCCGCTTTCAGAGCTTCCTCGTCGTCCGAGTTATCGAACACTGTGGGTACCTCGCCCTCCGCAGGCAGCTGGTTCGACAGGCTCTCCATGAACACGATTGCTTCCATCACAATCTTGGAGGGCTTGAAGCCTTGCTTCTGCAGCCGGCGGACGTACAGTGAGTAGGCCTTAAATGCCAGATTGCCCAGCTTGTTGCTGTAGACGTGCGACGAGTGGAACCGATGGAAGAACGTTTCGTCGTGGGTATGCGTACCCGTCGAGGGCTCGTCGTGCATGTACTCGTGCGCCAGCAGGCTGATAAGGCGCAACATGCCACCAAATCCAGCATCGCCATAAGCCAGCACCTTGCGAGTGAGCGCGATGTAGTTGCGCCCGTCCGTCCAAGCATCGGCCGAGTCAGAGATACCGACTTGCATCATGCGCGACTTCAGCGGTTGGTTGCGGTCTTCGAGCGTGTCCAGCAAATGTCGCAGGTCGTTGTCGATGTACGACAAGCCGTACAGTACGGCCTTTTCCTTCGCCGTGACCTCGTTTGCGGGCACGATGTCGTGGTCGTTCGACAAGTGCGGTACGGCCTTGCTCAGGTCCGCCTCGAAGATGGCTTCCTTCTTGAACCACTCGTAGCGATACAGCCGCGGTGCCCCCTTCAGACATGCGAGAATCTTTTCGCGGAACTCGTCGAGCGTATCCACGCCAAAACAAACGAGCGTTTTTGGGTGTATCACGAACGCACACTTGGTCATATGGGCACGTTCTGCCAACGCACTGCCGGGTTGGCCAAGCGTAAAGATTGGTCGCGCGGCGCCACGTCGGGTATTGACGAACTGCTCCAGCGTGTGGCTTCGATTGGTGATGTCAGTGATGAACCGCAGCTTTTCGACTTCCTTGTACTCCAGGTCGCCGCTGGCGAAGCGCTGCGCACGGTTCTCGAGCTCGACGTCGGTCAGCTTGGTAGCCTTGGCACGTACCTTGTCATCCGATTTCTTTTGGATGAACGGCTTGATGCGTGCCCACACCTTGCATTCAGACTCCAGAATGTCATTACGGGCCATGTTCAGTGCAAGCCGCACACCCGGTTTGGTGACAACCAGGCCGCCAACGCCGGTATAGCCCGCATAGAAGCGCTTGACCAACACCCCCAGGTTGTACACCGTGAGGTACGAGCTGTCGCTGAGCTTAATCCAGGCGTCTTCCGTATCGAAGTTCCACTTTTCCTTGCCAGGGTCGCGGTTGATAGTCTTGCCGTTGAGGATGACCGGAATCTGCGCAAACAGCGCAAGGTCCTGCAGTTCCTTTTCGACGGTTGCCACATCATTCGACGTCATTGCGGTGTACAGCTTGGCATCGATGGTCAGGCCGTCCACTTGTGCTTGATTTTCCTTCAGGTCGTAGTCCAGGCCGCGATTCTTGATGTCGACGTCCATACGGAAGGTATTTGTGCGCCAGATGGTGCTGCAAAACGCCCACATTTGAGCGCGGCCGATGCCGAACTGCCCGTACACACGCGAACCGACTTCATGTGGGAATCCGAATACCTCGAAGCATTCTTCGATTTCCTGGCGCGAGCGGAAGCCATGACCGTCGTCGACGATTTTAAGCTTGGTACGCGTCAGGTCAATGGTAACTTGAGTGGCGCCGGCGTCGATGGAATTCATAATCGACTCGAGGATGGCTTTGGCCAGCGTGCCGGCCTGGGCTTTGATGAGCGAGTAGATGATTTCCGGGTGAACCGAAAATTTACGTGATTCAGACATTTCTTTTTCTCCTGGAACGTTTCAGTTCCCCTAGTGGGGTGTCCTAAAAGCGTGTAGCGATATTTCTGCGGATTGCCAGGGCTCGAAGAAACACGTTCTAATGTGCGTCTTTGCTATACGGAGGGCAAGACCACATTTTAAAAAAGGACACTCATGAGCGGAACTATCAACTTCGAAGCAAATCTGGTCGCAATCGCCGCAGTACTGGCGGCCCATGGCATCCATCAGGTTGCATCGTTCTACAGCGGTAGTGGCGATTCTGGCGACGAATACAGTCAAACCGCTTACGACGCCGACCAGTCGCAGATGGACCTGCCGGACGTCGAAGTAGTGGTCGAACAGCGCCAGTACGGCAATACGGGCGCCGGCTACGATTACATCGTGAAGACCGTCCCGGTTTCGCTGAGCAGCGCCATCAGTGACGCCACCGATGAAGCCATTCGTCAAGCTGGCCACTCAGGCTGGGAAAACAACGAAGGCGGAAAAGGCACTCTGTCGATTTTCGCATCGGGCTACGCGGTTCTGAACCACACCATGTTCTACGAAGGCGACGCAGACCACGACTATATCGAGCACGGCCCCGACACCGAATTCGGCGAAAGCCTGGCCGCTATGGCAGCCGTGCTGAAAAAGCATGGCCTGACCTCGGTCCAGGGTGAGTACACCGGCTCGGGCGACTCGGGCGATAGCTTTGACATCTACTACTTCAAGGGCGAAGAATCTGTCTAAATTGAACGAGATGTGGACGACGAAGTCACCTACCTCGTGGTCGATACCGAATACAAGGAAGGCCAGTTCGTACCAGTCAAATCGGCGCGCACGGCTGAATTCGAGCAAGCACTGGAAGATGTGTGCTTCGCGATGGTCACCGCCTCGGGTCACGACGGCTGGGAAATCAACGAAGGCGGTGGTGGTACTCTCACCGTCCGCGACGACGGAACGGCAACGCTGGACCACTACGACAACGGTGAAGATGCCGGCAATGATTCGTCCACGAGCTGGAACGAAGCGCTGCAGCAGGAAGAAGACGAACCGGTCGACGAGAACATGTAATGCTGGACTCGCTGAACGGCCGAATCAATATCTCGCTGGCGGCTTATCCCGGGTGTGACTTTCTGCAAGCGATGCAGCGTGCTACCGCCGAGGCTCCGTCGGAGCCATTGCTGGGCGCGCTGTCGCTGAAAGAAACGCAGCTGTGCCCTCAAAACCGAGGGGTTCTTACGCTGGACTTCGCACAAGGCCTTCGCGAGACGTTCCCGGACACGCGGTTCCGCCTCCATGCCAATGTGCGCGTACTGCCTACCCGGCAAATTGCGGACTGGTCGAGCTGGGATGCGCAGTCGCCTTACTGGAAAGCCCTCGCGGCGACTAGTCGGGCCTTGAAGGCGCCGGCATACACCGCGCATGCAGGCCGACGTAGCGAAGCCGACCTGGCCACTGTGCTTGACTCGGCCCGCCGCGCGCAGGACGTCTTTGGGTGCCCCGTGGGTATCGAAGGGCACTACCCTACCAGGAGCGATGTGTTTCTGGTGTCGAACTGGGAAGAGTATCAGACTCTTTTCGAGTCGGGCGTGCCTTACGCAGTTGACCTCTCGCACCTGCATATCGTTGCAGAACAAAGCGGGCGTTACGAGTCGACGCTAATTCAGGAAATGCTCGCCAGCGACCGCTGCCTTGAAGTCCACCTGTCCAGTAACGACGGGACCAAGGACCAGCATCAGCTGCTGTCAAAAGAACCCTGGTGGTGGCCGCTGTTGGCCTACATCCATGATGACGCAATCATCTTCTCTGAAGGCGTCCAGTAATACTGTTACGTCATTCGACGCTCACAACTTCGGTTGTGAGCGTTTTTTCTTGGCGACTAAACCACTACACAGGCTGAAGCCCCTTGGCTGCCTTCTGCACACATCCAGCAACGTATATTCCGAAGCTGCTGCGAACCTTTGGAGCAGTAAGGTGCTCTCGAAGTTCCCGGTGGTCGACGTCAATTGCCCGTGCAAGCAGCTTGGCCATAGGGGACTGACAGAAGTCGGCAAGGATTCCTTGCTGGTCCGCAGCCTCCATGGCGCCAAATGCTTCCCAGCCCAATTCGGCCAACTCCTGGTTGCGCTCTGTCGTTGCCAGTTGTGCTTGTTCCTCACGCTCTGCGGCCGATTTGTCCGCTGCTGCCTTAGCCGCGTTAGTGCCGGCGATTCGGAGCTGGATTTGCTTGTCCAGGGTGCCAAGCAGGTATCCCTCGCGCAACGCTTTCATGAAGTAACCACCTGCTCTCACCTTGACCTTACCCAGCTCGACATTGCGCCGCGTGTAGTCGATAGCCTGCTGGATACGTTCGTCGGTGTAAAGCTCACGATTGGTCAAAATCTCATTAAATTCGGCATGACCGAGCGCGAATTCATTTCGCAAAGTCTCATACAACGACCGAAGCACAATGAACTCGAGTTTCTGTTCATTGCTGGCAAGTTCTTTTGATTGTGTCAGCTTGAACCGAACCTGCCCGATACGCTTTGAGCCAGGCACGTTTTGCGTCTGCATATCGACATCAAGCTTGGCAACCTGACGAATTTCGTTGATAGCCACGTCGAGAACCTTGTTGCGGAAGTGCTTGAAGAGGTCATAAGTCTTCGTTTCACACTCCATCCATTCGCGCAACATCTGGAGGGTTAACCAAGGGGTGGCGCCCTCTTCGATGAAAGGCTGCAGCCGGTCATACAGCACCTTGGAATGGACTGACTTAAACACAAAGCGCAGACTGAGAAAGTGGAACGTCGCAGGGTTCTTGATGGCGAGCTGCAGCCCTTCCGATAGTTCGTAGATGAATTCGCCGTTACGCACGAATGCTGCGCCAAGCAGGGGCACTGACCCGAACCAATCCTTCGAGGAGTCCGCCAGGTCAATTTCGTTGAGAACGATGGCCGCTTGTTGTGCCTCCCGGATGATTTTTTGGAGGTGCCGTGAGTTGCGGCTCGTAGTTCCCAAGAGCCACCGAAAAAGCCCCAAGTCAACCCGGTAGTCCTTATGAACCTGGGAGTCTTCCGCGGCCAGGAAGTAGGCCACGTCGATGAGCCGGCGCCCTGCAAGGCTAAGGTCGACAATCTTGACGAGAGCATTGTTCCGCCGGAATCCAAGGTCGGGAGGTGCATCCTCGACCCCCTTGTCCATAGCAGAGTAGTCGGAAAACAACCTGAGGGCTAATTGATGAGACATGCTGCGCTATCCAATGCTTGATGAGCGTTCAGGATGGCAGTCCAAAGTCGCCTTGTCAAAACAATTACGGTGACTTTGCTTCGGTGTGCGGTGCTGTAAGCACTCGCTAACTGAGGGAATGGCGCTCTCAGCAGGATGCACTGCACAATTCTTGTGACTTTGCCTTTTGGCAGTATTGAGCAGCTTGCAAGGCGGAAAAACTGAAGTTATCCACAGTTTTGAGGTTGGTAGTATGTTCTTTTTATAAACAAACACTACTTACAAGGCGACTCTCCCTTCTAATAAAATCAAGGACTTAGCCCAGAAAGGTCACAAAAGCATGACGATTGGTCGACGGTTTTGTGCAGCAAGGTCACTTTTTCCGGTTGAAAGGTCACTACTCATGTGCCCTGGGTCAAAGCGCAACTCGCCTGGAAAATCGAAAGGTCACAACGAATGTACAAAGGTTACCGCCTTTGTGCTGTTCAGCCGGAAAACCACTGCTCATGCGGGTTTTGACCGTTTTCGCCCCCTCAAAGGTCACCAAAGTTGTTCTTTGATGGCTGGAGGCAACAAATACGAGCTTGAATGTCCTTCGATTACGAGCTTTGGCTAGAAAAGTCACAAGATTTGTGCAGGCACCCCCTACTTCAGAGGCAAAGTCACCAACTATGTGCTTCATACGGCCGGATGGCATGGCAAGGTCACAAAGAATGTGCTCTCGTCCTTTCTGATAGGAAAAGACACCAAAATTGTGTTGGAACTCCTATATGTCAGCCATCATACACATGGGAAAGCGTTTTCCTGAGCATCTCAGCCGTATACGAAAGTACGAAAGGTCACAAAAATTGTGCAGCTCAGCCGTGGGCTGCCCCTGAAAGGTCACCGAAAATGTGCAGAAAACGGCGTGCTAGTCGTTTCGTGATGCTGTTGATGGGCACTGAGGCTCGGACCCCCAGGGCAAGGTCACAAAAAATGTGCGGTTTTTACGAGCGCGAGGTCTTGCTGGCAGGCTTGAGGGCGCTTTTTGATGACCAACAGACGATTCTGGCCTGTTTTTTGGTCAGAGGGCGCCATTGTCAAGCCTAAATCAACCGGTCATTGACCTAGATTAAACGCTTCGGAACCCCAACTGGCCTTCCTGCACAAACTTTATGACCTTTCGTCTGCGGGTCATAAGACGCCCTGCACATTTGGTTGTGACCTTTCACCCCGTGTGGCAAAACATAGGCCTGCCCAGAGTTCAGAGCAGGCCTGCGCTGACGCGCATACGGTTAGTGGTGCGAGTACACGTCGGCGCTGCCGTCCGCCTGAACCAGGTACACCGAATAGACGTCAACGTGGCCTTCCATTTCCATCCCAGGCGAACCCATCGGCATGCCTGGCACCGCTAGACCTCGTGCTTTCGGGCGCTGGGTCAGGAGCTTCTTGATGTCTTCCGCGGGCACATGGCCCTCGATGAAGTAGCCGTCGACGACGCCGGTATGACAGCTCATCATCTCGTTAGGCACACGCTGTGCCAGCTTGATGGCGTCCATGTCTTCTGAGTTGATGACTTTGGTCTCAAACCCTGCTTCCTGCAGATGTTCAATCCAATGCGCGCAGCAGCCGCATGTCGGGCTCTTGTAGACCGTGATGAGAGCAGGCGTCGTTGGCGCAGCAGCCTTAGTTTTTTTGGTTGCCGCATGTGCCAGCGGGAGCGCCAGTGCAAGGGTGCTGGCCAATAGAAAATTTCGTCGTTGCATAAGGTACTCCTTGTGAATATTTATCCGTGTAGCTTCCAGTTTTATGGGCTGGCTCACTGCTTGCGTTTCCTTGCGTTTAGCATCGAGATAAATCTTTGGCCATATACCCGGTACTCTCTGCTTCGTGCGAAGACTGGGTCACTGCCACCCGCCACCCGCCCTCTTCTGAGGATGGTAAAGCCAGACGCATTACACCTGTTCGAGCCCTCAGCCATTCTTAACCCAACGGCCGGTTTGACAACGCGGGTACTCAACAAAATTGGTCAGTGGAGATGATGAATGACTGTAACACTGTACAAACAACAGGCATCCCGCCTGGCCCAGCATTTTTCAGATGTGCATAAACTGCGCTTGAAGCATGCAAGCTCGCTCGAAGCGGTAGCGGCTCTGCACGGAGCCAAAGATTGGAACACTTTGCTTGGCGGAGACGCGGCATTGCCGAACCAAGTTGCCATGCCTCTACCGGTGGCCCTCGACCAAAACAACGCAATGGCGCGGCTGTTCCCTCAACCGCAGAGCGTTGACCCTTTGTTCTGCGAGGCGCTTCTTTCTATGCAGTCGCTAATCCACAGCGACTCACCTCACGCCCGCACAGCCTTCACGAACGAACTCGTGAAACAACAAAGCTCGCGGGGTGGCTTCGTATATCTGAACTGCTGTAATGACGACATACTCCCCTGGCTGGTCACAGCTATCGGGCAAGCCAAGAATTGCGCGAAGTTGCGCGTTGCTGATTTTGCCGCGTCAGGCGGCAGCGGTACGCTTAACCCCTTCGAGGGAATGACTGCTCGCGCCGTGGCTGATACGGTGTTGAACTTGCTGCCCCCCGCTGCTCCCGACAACCCCGGTGCGCTGTTTTACCGTCAAAGGGGCGAGCACTTGGTTCAAGTGGTCGCCGGAGCCATGCTGGCGCGTAAGCAACGCGTATCCGTTCGCGCCCTGGCACAAGCCCTTACACAACAAAGCACGCTGTTCGAGCTGGAGCGCGGCCTCCCAGAATCCTCTGAAGCACGCAAGGCATTAACGCTGCTCCTGGACACTGTTCGCTCTCCCTCGAGCTCAGCTATCGACCAGCTTAAGAACATTGCGGGTGGACTGGCCGGTAGGCTGGCGCAGCTAAGCCAAGGTAGTGTGGGCCGAATCTTTAGCGAGGAGTCCTCTATCTCAGTGCATGATTCCTTGATGAACGGTGGCGGCATCTACTTTCGAGTAGGCTCAGCTACTGCGTCTGTTGGTCGGGTCCTCGCTAACTTGATTTTGGCACACCTCGAAGTTGTGCTCGCTCAAACGCGGAGTGATGAGCATGCTCCTTTCACTATCTTCGTATCCGGTCCAGCGGCGGCCACGCTCTGGTCTGGTCGATTGGCGGAGCTCGCAAAAAACGCTAACGTGGGGTTGACGTTTATTGAGCACCTGGACCCTCCGGTGGCCCGGGGACCCTGGGAAACCGACGTCGCGGTTAGGCCGTCACCCACTAAGGACCAGGCGGATATCACTTTGCGGCACCTGCCAACAAACCGAACTGGTTATGCCCATATGTCTGGGCTATTGGGGTAAGCCAACGCCGGCCGTAGCCGCTACTGCACTGCCAATAAAAATGGCGACTCGAAAGTCGCCATTTGAAAAGGCATCAATACCGGGGCGCGCGCTTGCGACGTTTGGACACTACCTCGCTTACCGAGGTGACCAGGTCTGCGTAGCCCTTTCCGATGTGGTTTCTGTCATCCTCGTAACGGATGCTCTTGGGTTGAATTTTGATTTCATAGCTTTCCAGCATGTGCACCACCAAACGGTCTCGGAATACCGGCACCATTAGCTTGTGAAGCTTTGCCCGCGAGAGTTTGCCCAGCATGTACTGAATTCCGTACTCCGCGAACCCAAGTAGCTTTTCGTGATACCGAATACTGTGGAACTCTCCCAACTGACGCGCAGCCTCATGCACCGCGAACGGCCCGAGCCACTCCAGGAGTTCTTGCATCGCCGGTACCACCATCTTTTCGGGAGGGTAGACGCCAGAAGCCTTCTTCTCCTCGAGCACGTCCAGGGCCTTGTCGGCGTACACTTCCGCGGAGTGTTCTGAACTGACCTTTGCCAGCAACGTGCCGTACGTATTGCCATGCAAGAGTGTGAACTGAAGTGGTCGTGCTCGCTTCTGGTAGTCGGCGTAGAAAACGCGATGCTTGAAGGCCACGTCATCCGTGTACGTCCACGCATCTACCATCTCCGCAAACACCGTAGCTTTGTCTTCCTTCTTGAGGGAAGCGCCGGCGTCTCGTGGCGAGCCATCCTTCGCGTTGCTCAGATACTCGTGAAGCGTAGGACAGTTTTCCTTGACGTACGATGGGAAATCGAACGGCAAGTCGTGCGTGCTGTTGTCCCCCTCTTCGGTCACGAATGCGTTCTGCAGCATGAGCTGAGTGAACGCTAGCAGCCGACGAAAATTTTCGTCGTTTTCCGTGACGTCGATGTCGCCATTGAGACGGTATCTGCCTTCGATGAGGTTTCCCACTGGGGTCCAGTACGCATCAGGCCAGATGGCGCTGCGGGAGATTCCTTCAACTTGGAACTGCTCGCCGCCGCGACTTACCGCGATAGTTCCATAGGTGGACATCTGCGTAATGGCGAGGGCATAGCATTTATCACCAGGTGCGATGGTCTGGCGAGTGGCGAAGCATTGCGAGTAGTGCGAACCCATAAATATCCTCAAAGTTGTAGTTGACCTTTCTCGTGTAGCCAAGGCTGCTTGTCACGGCCAGCGGTGCATATGAATCCGTGTCAGCGCTACATATACGTTCCAGGACATCAAACAGAGGAACGACCATGCTCGAAAATATTCAATCCATCGAAAAATCCTACAAAGCTATCGACATTAGCACCCTGCCTGACCACCTGCGGGCGCCACTGCGCAGCTACACGCTGGAAGTTGGTGCCAATCAGGAACTCGATTCGCACGGCAGCCAGTGGCTGCTGTATGTGAACTTCGACGACGCCGCCGACGACAACACGCCGGACGATATCGTGGAACAGCTCGCCAACGGCGCCATCGACTTCGACCAGTATCCGTATGACGGTATTTTCTGGGATGTCCTCGGCGTGGAGCCGGCCTCCTACGCGGGCTACTTGCGAGCCATTCGCCATCTGCGTGCTACCCTGCCTGCAGAAGTGGTGGAAAACGAAGCGCTGTACTTCCTCGTCTAAGACCTTTGGGGAACCTTATGCCAGTCGAAAAAACCAGCCCAAGCATCTTCGAGATGCTCAAGAACGCTCGTGTCGTCGGAGGGCTTAGCACCTCCATGCAGTCCCCAGACCTCGACGAGGATGTTCTGGCGCGCGCCATCGTGAATCAAGCCCAACCTTCCGAGGTCGTGCTCTGGCTGCACGACGGGAGCGACCCTATCGAATTTTCGGTCGAACGCCTGCAAACCGCTCAACTCGACGAGAACGGGTCCTGGATGTTGCCTGACCACGAAACACTGTGGATTGTGCCGGTGGCCTGATACGGCATCCAAGACACCTTTGCCGGAATCATTCAAAGCCCATGACCTCGCGTTCATGGGCTTTTTTTGCTCTTTATCGACCGGCCGGATGCGCAAAGTCCATAAAAAATGGCGCCCGAAGGCGCCATTGTTGCACGTGCTAGTGCGTTACTTCTTGAAGCGGCGAGCAACGCGCAGCTTGAGCGTATCGACCAGACGGTAAACCGCCGGCACCACGAACAAGCTTAGCACCGTAGACGTCAGGAGCCCGCCAATCACGGCCACTGCCATCGGTGCGCGGAAGCTCGAATCGCCCTCCGTTGCAAAAGCAATCGGCGCCATACCGGCAGCCATGGCCACCGTGGTCATCAAGATAGGACGCACTCGCTTGGCGCAGGCCTCGCGCATAGCTTCGACGGCTGAGATAGCCCGTTCGCGCTGAATACGGGCGGCATACTCCACCAGCAGAATCGAGTTCTTGGTCACAATACCCATCAGCATTAGCAGGCCAATTAGCACCGGCATCGACATCGAGTAGCCGCCAATCATGAGGGCGATGACTGCGCCACCCACGGACAGGGGCAGTGCGGCCAGGATGGTCGCCGGCTGCACAAAGTCATGGAACAGAAGCACCAGCACGAAGTAGACCGCCAGCACACCCAGAGCCATGGCCAGGCCGAAGCTGGAGAATAATTCCTGCATGCGCTCCAAGTCACCCGATGCTTGGCGAGACACGCCCGCCGGCAGGTTCTGCAGAGACGGCAGCTTGTTCACGTCTTTCATCACCTCACCGAGAGGCTTGCCTGCCAATTCCACAGACAGCACCACGTTACGACGACGGTCAAATCGCGCAATCTGAGCCGGACCGCTATCAACAGCGATGGTCGAGAAGTTCTCCAACGGCACGAGACCTGCTTTGCCTTGTACGCGCAGCTGACCGATGACTTCTGGGTCCTGGCGCTGCTCTTTTGGAATCGTCACGCGAATAGGCAGCTGGCGCTCTTCCAGGTTCAGCTTTGCTAGCGAGGTATCGAAGTCACCCGTCGTTGCCACTCGCAGGGCCTGACCAACAGCCGATGCCGTGACACCGAGGTCCGCCGCACGAGCCAAGTCCGGACGAATGGTCAGTTCCGGGCGCAACAGGCTTGCCGAAGAGCTGACGTTGCCCAGGCCCGGGAGCGTGCGAAGGTCACGTTCGATGGCAGCTGCCGCCTGGTTCAACGATTGAGCGTTGTCGCCCGAAAGCACTAGTGTCAGCTTTTCACCAGAGCCGCCCATACCAAAGGAGAATCGAGCACCTGGGATGTGCGATAGGCGTGCCCGCAGGTCGGACTCAACAACAGTCTGAGAACGCGTTTTCTTGTCGTCCAGGTCGAGGGTGACAGATGCATTACGAACATCCGAACCGCCTGCATTAGCGTACACCCGCACGACTTCCGGAATTTCTTTCGCCGAATGACGAACAGCTTCCACAACCTTTGTGGTATCCGACAACGTTGCGCCAGGTGCGAGTTCCACAGCGACCATCAACTTGCCATTGTCGCTTGCAGGAATAAAGCCCGCCGGCAGTTGGGTCATAAGCGCGATGGACGCAACGAAGAACGCTACTGCGCCGGCCGCTGTTTTCCATGGATTTGCCAGGCAGTGCTCGAGCATGCCCAGGTACCGATGCGTCCACTTCCCCTCAATTTCCTCATGCTTGCTGGGCTTCATCATAGATGCAGCCATCATTGGCGTCAGTAGGCGTGCTACCAGAAGCGATGCCAACACAGCCAACGCAGCTGTCCAGCCGAACTGCTTGAAGAACTTACCGGGAATGCCCGCCATGAATGCGGTTGGCAGGAACACGGCCACGAGCGTCATCGACGTGGCGACCACGGCCAGGCCAATCTCGGCCGCGGCGTCGATAGCAGCTTGCCGTGGCGTTTTGCCCATGCCAAGATGGCGCACAATGTTTTCAACTTCCACGATGGCGTCGTCAACCAGAATACCGACCACAAGCGTCAGTGCGAGCAGCGTAATCGTGTTCAGCGAGAATGCGAACAGGTGCATGGCAAAGAAAGTTGGAATTACCGACAGTGGCAATGCAACGGCGGACACAAAGGTTGCGCGAGGGTCGCGCAGGAACAGCCACACCACGACCACAGCAAGGAATGCACCCTCGTAGAGAGCCTTCATCGAAGCGTCATACTGACTTTGCACACGCGAGACGCTGTTGCCAATCTCGACGACTTTCATCTGCGGGTTCGCCGCTTGGAGTTTGGCCACTTTAGCCCGCACAGCCTTGGCCACGTCAACTTCGCTCGTACCCGTCGAACGGAACACCTGGAATGATACGACGGGCTTACCGTCCAGAAGCGCGAGCTGGCGCTGTTCTGCAGACGTATCGGTAACCCGGGCGACGTCGCCGAGAATGATACGCTGTCCATTGGACAGGGCCAAAGGCAGTTTGGCGATTTCTTCAACTGATTTGACCGTACCCAGCGCGCGGACAGCTTGTTCCGTACCCGAGAATTCAGTGCGACCACCCGAGCCATCTTGAGTTGCAGTGCGTAGCAGACGCGAGACGTCTGCGGCAGTCACGCCCATAGAATTCATCTTCGTCGGGTCGAGCTCGATGTGCACTTCACGGTCGACGCCGCCCACCCGGGTAACCTTGGACACACCGGAGGCTGCCAGCAGCTCTTTGGAAACATCGTTGTCGATGAACCAGGACAGGTCCGCTGCCGACTTTCCAGGGGCTTCGACCGCATACGAAAGGATAGCCTGGCCGGACATGGTTACCTTCGTGATAACCGGCTCTTGAACGTCGCCTGGAAGCTGCGAGCGAACGCGTGATACCGCGTCACGCACATCGTCGACAGCCTCTTGCGTGTTCTTCTCCAAAACGAACTGCACGGTGGTGACCGAAGACCCCTCCGTTACCGTGGAAGTGATGTGCTCGATGCGCTCCAAACTGGCCAGGCTGTCTTCAATCTTCCGCGTGACTTCTGTCTCCATCGTTGCAGCGGTCGACCCAGGCAGACTGGCAGAGACGGTAACGGTTGGAAGGTCAAAGTCCGGGATGTTCTGCACTGGCAGTGCCCGAAAGCTCATCCATCCAGCGAGAGTTAGGACGATGAAAAGGAGCAGCGCGGGAATTGGCTTGTTAATAGCCCATGCTGAGACGTTCATTGCGCGCCTCCTTTGGCAGTGACGACCTGCACCACATCACCTTCGTTGAGGAACGCAGCGCCTTGCGCCACAACTTTGACGCTCTCCGTCGGCAGACCTGTGATGATTTCCACCTCGTCACGCTCACGCTGCCCCGTGGTCACTTTCAACGGATGAACCTTGTTTGCTGCGTCAACGCTCATGACGTACGTGACGCCGTCGCGCACGACCAGGGCGGAGCCCGGCACTGTCTTTGCCGGCGCGGCGCCTGTGAGCAAGCGTCCCGACACAAACATGCCTGGCTTGGCTTTTGACCCTGCCGGCAAATCGACGTAAGCGATGCCACTACGCGAGGCCGTATCCAAGGTAGGGGCCAACTGACGCACCTTGCCTTCCAGCTTAGTGCCGTCCGCCAGGGTCAACTGAGCGGTTTGCCCTAGCTTGGCCGTCAAAATAGCTTGCGCGGACAATTCCGCCCTCCATTCCAGTCGGTCCTGTCGAATGAATTTGAAGAGTTCCGAGCCAGCGCCCGTCACTTGTCCCACCGCTACAGAGCGAGAAGAGACCGTGCCATCGTCTGGAGCCACGATTTGTGTCTTCGCCAGCCGCAGTCGCTGAGAAGCTAGAGCCGCTTGAGCCGACTTTAGCCGCGCCACGGCGCTAAACTCCGCCGTTTGGGCCGCCAGTAGGTCTTGAGCGCTCACTGCCTTGGCTGCTTCCAGGGTGCGGGCCCGGGCGGCGTTAGCCTGGGCTTGAGCAAGCGTCGCTTGTGCATCGGCCACTGCAGCCTCTTGCTGAGCCACATCTGCACGGACCGTATCGTCCAGCAATCGCACCAGGACCTGGCCCTTCTTCACATGGTCACCCACATTGACGCTTACGTCAGAAACTCGCAAACCGCTTACTTCGGAACCGACCGAGGCTTCTTGCCAGGCATAGACGCCGCCGCTAGCCGGGAGACTGGTGGCCATTTCGACAGTGTGAGGTTGGACTACTTCGACAGTCAGTGCCGGTTTCGGAGCAGCGGCCGCGGTTGACGGCGCTTTAGGCGAGCAGGCCGCCAGCGCCAGAACAGAGGCTACCGCAAGGACGGACAGTTGGGTATTGCGCAGTGCGCGGGATGGTTGAGGCGATGTCATTTGTTGTTATTTTCGTCAAGAGATTGGGTGTTAGGTGCATTCCAGCCACCGCCGGCGGCTTTGTAGAGCGCCACGCGGGCCTGGGCATGCTCGAGCGACAGGCTCAGTTGCGTGCTGCGTGCGGCCAGGGCCGTACGGCGAGCGTCTTCTAGCTCCAGAAGGTTGGCAGCGCCAGCGCCAAACTTGGCCTGCGTAGCATTGAAATACGCGTTGTATCGGTCGACCGCGCGGGCGGAATCAGCAACCCGGGCCTGCGATGTGGCAAGGCGAGTCATTGCGTCCTCTACTTCCTGGACTGCATTCAAAACAGCTTGATTCCAGGCGCCTCGAGCTTCGTCATAGCTTGCGCGTGCCGACTCCAGCGCAGCTGCGCGTCGTCCGCCGTCGAAGATAGGCAGAGAAATGGTCGGACCAAAGGACCAGTTGCGGGCGCTAAGCGTGCCGCCGCCGGTAGTCGTAGTGTTGATGCCGATGGAACCTGCAAGTGAAATACTTGGCAGGAACTCAGCAGTTGCGACACCAATGTTGGCGCTTGCTGCCGCAAGTTGACGTTCAGATGCGGCCACGTCTGGGCGCTGGGCGAGCACTTGGGCCGGCAGGGACGAGAAACCTTCAATGGTCGGTGCTGGGAGTGCTCCACCTTCTTCCAGGATAAGGGCCAGCGAAACTTCGTTCATTGCAGTTAGTAATGCCAGCTGATGCTGGACGCGCTCACAATTTCCAACCTGTGCCGCCAGTGCACTACGGCCTTCGGCCGCGGAAGCCTCGGCTCGGTCAGCTTCCGAAGGAGCAGCGGCGCCCGCAGCCACTTTGAGCGAGACAAGCTCGAATGTCGTAGCCCGGCTCTGAGCATCTTGTCTGGCGACGGCCACTGCTGCCTGGGCCTGACGCAGCGAAAAATACGTGCTAGCCACTTCCGCGGCCAAGCTCACACGGGCCTGGTGCCAGTTCAATCCAGCGGCTTCAGCCTGTGCATCGGCCGCTTGAACCGCCCGCAGTTTGCCTCCAAACAGGTCAAGCTCCCAGCTAGCGTCGAACCCTCGGGATTTCTGTGTCTGTGTAATACCCGCGGAGGAGGTACGACGCTCGCTGGCAGAAGCATTCACTGAAGGCAGAAGCTGCGAATCGGCCGAGCCAGCGGCTGCCCGGGCTTGTCGCAGGCGTGCGGCAGCTTGCTCCATCGTTGGGCTGGTCTTTTCGGCCTGCTCGATGAGCTTGGTCAGCGTACTGTCGTTGAAACGCGTCCACCAGGTCGAAAGCTCCGCGGGATTCCCCGCATGCGGCAGTTGCGTCGTCCAGCCAGGCTGTACTGCGACGTGCATGGGAGGTGCTTGGTACGTAGGGCCTACTGCGCAGCCGGCTACAAGAACAGCTACTGCAGCCGCCAGGATAGTACGAATCATTGGCGCTCCTTTGCGACTTGCTCGCGAAATGCCGTAAGAAGCGAGACCGCCTGATGGGCCAGCTGAGCTGCCAGGTCACCCAGCCAATCCTGGCCGGTGAGAACTTGTGGGCGTAGCGCCTGGACTACGCGCTGTGCGTGAATATAGAACGTGCCCATGCCTACCAGGGAGAACGCTAGGCGTTCAATGGCCTGGTCGGGATGGGATACTCCCGTCTGCTCGCAGACATAAGCCACCAGGCGGTCATGCGTTGGAGACAAGTACTTAGCGCACAAGTCGGACAAAATTCCGGTCGGCTCCAGCTGCTCGCGAGCATGAAGGCGCGCAACCTGCAACGCGCGGTCACCTTCGGCGAGGGGTGCCAGCAGTTCCCGGTAGTACGCAGAGAAGGCTTCAAGGGGCGTGGACGCGTCGAACGATTGTGCGAGGGTATGCAAGCGTGCGCTGGCGCGCTCAAACACTTGGCGATAAAGCTGTGCCTTGTCGCCGAAGTGATAGTTGACAGCCGCCGTGTTCGCATGGGCGCGCGTACAAATGTCGCGCACGCTAGCCTTGTGAAAGCCGTTGTCGGCAAATACGTAGAGCGCTGCATCGAGCAGTCGAGTACGCGTCGCGTCAGAGGATTGGTCAGTCATTTTTGGTACGTAATTGTGTTGAGATTCCGCGTATAGCAACCGTTTCAAACAACTGTTTGAAACACCCGTGTAAATTGATGTAAAGGGTTCTTAAAAAGAAAAAGCGCTCCACGAAGGAGCGCGTTAAGAATCAGTAGCGGGTCATCGGACGATGAGCGGGGAGATGGCCGATTGATACGGGTCGAGACGATAATTCGTCTGCACACCGCGAACATACTCTGCGGGAATCGGTGCTTCTAGGCCAGGGGCGATACCGATAGGTGGAGGTGCTTCACGCCAGCGCTGGCTGTCGGCAACGGTACCATCAGCGTTCACCGAAAGTACCTGAATTTCTTCCAGATACGTATTCCCGGCGGCCGGAGACGTCTGAAGCACTTTTTCCAGGATGTCCTTGCGAAGGTGACCGTATTGGTCGACCTTGTCGCCCTGGGTGTTATCGATGATTGCCAGCAAGTCGTTCATACCGCCAAACGGGTAGTACATTTCATTGCCGAACACGAAAATCGTCGTCATGTAATACTCTCGTTGATGGCTCACGCCGGCGTGCGCAGGTTTGCCACCAGCAGCTGATAATCCGAGCGAGGCAGCATGGCCCTGACACGGTCCAACACGCCGACCAGCTGCTCCTGCTATTGGGCCGCTTCGCGGATACCTCGGGACAGGAAGTCGGTCCGCAACTCGCGCAGGTTGCCTGCTTGGCTGTGAAGGACTGTCTGAGTAATGCCGGGAAATTCGCCTTCCCAACGCGCCAGATAGATGTCGGTCGATACCGGACCCATTCCCACAAGAGCGCGCAGCTGCTCGGCGGTGAGGTCTAGTTGCCACACCGCATGCGTGTCCGAAACACGGGTCTTTGCGATAAAGCACTGGATGAGATGTGCCGCCAATACTTGTGGCGCTGCTCGGTAGTAGCTGCTGATATTGCGTTGATGAAGGAGCTTGTCCAGCATCCGATAACGCGGCACCAGATACGACAGGATGCGGTGACTGGTTCGGCGGTCGCGCTGCGCCTGTTTGCTGTAACGGGCATTGCCTGTGGCGACTTGATAGGCCTTCCGCTCCTGTTGGATGAAGAGCTTCAGCGTCGCGAAGATGCTGTGTAGTGGTTCGGCGGTGTTGTTGTCCATGATGATGTCCTCAAGTTGCTGTAGAGCGTGTAGAGACATCAAGCCTTAACGGAACATACAAAAAAAGCGGCAAGCACCCGAAGGAACTTGCCGCAAGGCCCCGAAGGGCTGTCGGATTAACCGACCTTGTATTTATTATTTCCCGCAGAGCTTCCGCTCCGCAAACTGTCTCTCCCGAGACAGGCGCTTCTGTGCTCAGCGCAGCAGCTCTTCCTCGTGGTCCTGCAGAACCGTCGAAAGAGGCTTACAGTCCGTTTCCGGAACCCCCCGTTTCAGAGAACTGAAACGTTCGAGTCATGTTTAGAGCCCTGTTTTATACGCAGCAAGCTCATCTGCAAAAATTTTGAGGTAGTACCGGTCAGCCGTGCCCAGGCAGCCCTAGCTCATCTCGCCAAGAGAATTGATACGGTCCCAATAGGAGCATCAACCGCATTCCGTCGTCACGACCTGCTTGACCCGGGCGCGAACCAAGCGTGAGTCCGTCCCACAGGATGTACACGCCATGTGCCATCTGACGCAGTCGCTGGGCCTCCGCCTCCGGCTTGTCCCGTGCTGCTGCCATGAGTTGCCGGATGCGATACTCTGCTTCGTTGGTTACCTCCGCATAATCCCACGATGACGCTGAAGAATCTTTTCCCGTTTGAAAGAAGTTCCACATTATTCGACCGACTTTACGCGCACGTCCAGAACGTAGCTGCCCGTAGCCACCTGGGCCAAATAGCTGTCCGCCACGCGTCCGTCGTGGGCGCCGGCGATGACGCAATTACTCGCGAGGAGTGCAGTGACTGCAAAAAGTGTGGCAGCAAAGAACGAACGCATGTGAACTCTCGAAAATTGGCAGAACTACTGCGGTGTAGCTTGAGGTTTTAGTCTGAATGGCGCTTATTCATTACATTATCTAAAATTCGATTCTATTCACTTGCTAGACGAGCCATGGACATTTGATAAGGAAGGACCAGATGAGTGAACAAACCACTGCGCTCGATAGCGCAGAACGCATTACAGCACTGGAAGCCGAGAACGCAGAGCTGCGAAATCTGTTGGCGGGGGCTACCGAAGGCTATTCTGACGCCTGGATTGCCGAGCAGGTCAAACGCACTGTCATGCTCACCGGTGACGAGGACCTGATGAAGGTGTTTCGCATCTTCGGCAATCGCGTCCTTATGGAATTCGGCGACCGCGAAGGTATGCGCCAAGCCTTTGCGGAGGCACATGCGCGTGACCACGCCGAGCCAGCACCAGAGTCGGCGACAGGAACCCCCCGGGAGGACCTGCTACATGGCTGGACGCTCGAAGTGGCACAGAACGACTACGAGACGCAGCTGTGCATGTACGGCCCCGAAAAGGACCAAGATGCGTTCTTTGCGGTTCCGCGCGACAGTGCATACGCCGAGGTGCTGCGTAGCTTTGCCGGAACGCTCGAGCGCATTCCCGTGCAAGGCGACTGGCAAGATATCCGACACGCACCGACTGACCGACTGCTCCTGCTGGCCTACGAAATGGATGGCCCGGGCGACTGGCGCATGAAAGTCGGCGGGTACTGGGATGGCCAGTGGCATGTCTTTGGCGCCTCTTGGAAGCCCACGCGCTTCATGTATCTGCCAGCGGCGCCCGCCGGCTCCGACAAGGCCCCTCAACTCGAAGTAAGCGCGTCCGGAAACTGACTCTCTCTCTTTTGAATTCTTCAAAGCCGTACTCGATACCTGTCGAGTACGGCTTTTTCAGTAGTGTCGAATGAGTTTGCTAAACGAAAGGTAGAGGCGCTGGTTACCCAGCTTGACCGCTATCAGGACACTTAAACAAACTACAAGGACATCGACATGAAATCGACATTGCAATACCTCCTGGCCAGCATCCTGGCAACGGCCAGCACGCTGTTCACCGCTACCGCAATCGCTGCAGCTTCGACGCCGGCCGCAATCGTTCCAGACCCGGTATCGCGCATCGCGGAGGAAAATGTCCAAGCAGACGCAGCCCTGGTGGACCTGGCAACCGCGACGCTGGCAAAGTACGGCGAAGCGGCCTTCCCCGCCGCCATGTCGGCGCAACTCTCGACCCTGTCGGCACTGTGCCGCGGCGTGGACGTCGCGCGTATCAACCAACGCAAGCCGGCTCCAGAACAATCTGCTCCTCGCATGCAAGCGACCAACCTGCGGATGCTGAAAGTGAACCACCCGCTCTGCAAGCGCTTGACGGCGACCGCCATCTAGCAAAGTAACATCGAAGCTGATTCATTGAACCGTGCTCGAAGTTTTGAGCACGGTTTTTTCATTGCGCTGCGACACTGGCGTCGCTAGACGACGCTTATTCATACTGGAGTATCACCATGTCGTCCCCTTCTGCAAACAACCACAACTCAGCCGCTATCTCTTCTGAAGACATCGGAAAATTCATTCTCCGAATGACGGTTGCCATCCTTATCCTTTTCCACGGCGCCTCTAAACTCATGGCCGGTGCTAATCCTATTATCGGTGCCGTCACTGCAGCCGGGCTGCCCGCTGTGTTCGGTCACTTGGTCTATGTCGGCGAAGTCGTGGCGCCCTTGATGATTCTGCTGGGCCTGGCTACCCGCCCAGCGGCGCTCATCGTTGCCATCAACATGGTCGTCGCGATTCTCCTCGTGCATGTTCCGCAACTCTTCACCCTGTCTAAAACTGGTGGATGGGCCCTGGAGTTGCAAGGGCTCTACCTGTTCGGCGCGCTCGCTATCGTCTTTTTGGGCGCTGGTCATTTGAGCGTTGGTGGCCGCTACGGAAAATGGAACTAATTCAGAGACATAGTTGACCAACGACTAAACCGCCTTCTGGCGGTTTTCTTTCATGGTCGTAGCCCTTCTTGTCGCTACAGGTAGTAGCCTGACCGTCACTGGTCTGTGTTCAACTTTTTACTTCAACAAGGACAACTATGAAAAAATCACTGCTCGTCAAGTCGCTGCTCGCTGTCATGGCCGCCGGCGCCTCCCGTACTTCGACGGCCACTCCGACGCCTTCGACGCCGACTACCCAGGCCAATCCGGCGCCAAACTGGCTGGACCCGGTCATGCAGGACTGATAGCTTACTGCTGATTACCCAACCGCTGTCTTCTCGCAGCGGTTTTTCCTTTTGATGCGGTAGATGAACTGTTTCCTACACAGGACAGGACTATTCTTTCATCAAAGGAACTACTATGAAACTTTCGCCATACGACTCGCTGGAAAAACGCCTCTCTTACGTCATGTTCGTGGTTGACGCCAACTCATACGAGCGCCTAGCGCTGTGGCGTGAGTTCCAGCGCGTCGTGGACTGGAAAGACGACTCGTCCGGCTTCGGAGAAGTTGTCGGACAGGTCGGTGACAACAATGTCAACATCAGCTTGAATTTTGCCGCCCTTAACGGCCAGGTCGTGATGTTCATCGACACCATTTCGCAGGTGGTGGACCACCGCATGGTTGATGCCTGGCTGGAAAAACACTGTGCGCCTCGTTACGACAACGGTCATCGCCTGGCACGCACCAATAGCATGAACTTCGCGCACTGCCTGCACGCCGTGGCCGACGCTAGCGGTATCCCGCTGGAGCACGACAAGCACACTACCCTGGTTTCGGTCGACCAGGACAAAGAGCGTGCGAAGGCCGTATCAGAGTTCGATGAGCTGACCGCGCGCGACCCCAGCATCGTCAGCCCCATCAAAGGATGGTCGCTGCGCACGGCGTTCGCGGCGGGCTGGATTGCTGGCCTGAAGCACCGCCTGATTCGCTAACGCGACAGGATGTATCGAACAGCTATTTGCTCGGTACTCATTACAAAGCGCACTCTCTCGAGTGCGCTTTTTTCATGGCATAAGCCGCTCAAGTATCATTCCTCGCAAACAAAAAAGCCAGGCATGAAGCCTGGCTTGAAATCACGTTACGCAGCGTCGATGGCTTCCTTGGCGCCTTCGGGCACATCGTTTGGAATCACGACGTGTGCGAGCACTTCATACTGTCGCGAAGTCTCGCAATCCTGTGGATTCTTGATAGCATACGGCCCGCCAATCCAGCCGAATGCAGCCTTGTCGCCGGTGCGGAACCAGTCGATGTCGCCCAGGCTGTCACGACCGCGCGGCAAGCCCTTGAGCAGCGCCAGCGCTTCGGCCGAAACTCCCAGATTCTTTTCCGTGTCGTGAATGACCTGGCCAAAAACGCCGGCGTTGTCCAGCGACGTGGTGACTTCACCTTTGATGGATGCGGTGGCGAGCAGTTCGCAAACGATGATGCCTTTGTAAGCGGTAATACGTGCGTGCATGAGGTTCCTCTTGAGAGTTGAAATTGGGTCCTTCATGTTTGTCTAGCAAGCTTAAAATAAGAGTGCCGCGCTGGCTTGCCTCACAATAGGACACCAGTTCTACCTTCCAAAAGTAACCTGCCGTTTGCTAGACAGTTCAGGACAATTTTTCCTGAAAGGACCGTGCCAATGCACTTGAATGAACCGACACACGTCGTGTGCGAAAAGATGAAGGAGGTTGTTTTCGTTGTCGAAGCGACTTCGTTCGAGAAAGGCTGCCTTTACTTGCAGCACCGTGAAAAGAATATGAGTTGGACCGGAGAGGTCTCGCCAATGTTCGTAACCCTCGGCTCGGTTCATGACCGAGAAGTAGCCGCGAAGCTGTCGTGGGTTAACGTCAATCAGCGCCGCGTCATGTTCGTAGAACCCATGAGTGAGCTGTTTGACCATAATCTCCTCAAAGCCTGGCTCGACAAATATTGCGCGCCCCTTTATCAACATGGCCTGCGGGCTGCGCGCAATACGGCCGGCGAGTTCCGTGAATGCCTCAGAGCGATTCGTGAAAGCTACGCGCGTAGTGGCGAACCCTACCCGTTCACATTGGAATAAGCGCTTCCTACTTTAAAAACCGCTGCACACTTCGATAGGAGTATGCAGCGGTTTCTCTTAGAAGCGACAGCTGTCCGATGACAAGCATACCGCCGGTGCATCGTCTAATCGTGCGAGTAATTCCTCGCGTACTGCGTCCTTCGCGGACGGCAGATACACCTGATGCGTCATGTTTGCAAGGTAATCGCCACCTTGCGACATATGCCGAAGCCACCGTGGGTCGCGTGCAGCACTTCGTAGAACGACTCCCTTCGCGCGTCCTTGCTTGGCAATTGGCAGCAAAAGCTGTAGCTCTGCTGAAGATAGCTCGTCCATTTCAGGCAAGGCTACGACTAGGGGTGCCGTTTGGGCATCGCGGCTAAGAATCGTTTCGCGTAAAGCCTGGACCCAGTACTCGCCAGGCACCACCGTTACCACGACCACGCCGGGCTGCGCTAGCATCTGCACGAGGCCAGAGCCAGTCAATTCGCTGCTTTCGACGAAGCGAACAGGGTGACCTGCTGCTTCCGGAGGAGTCCCGGCGAGAGTCTCGGGATAAGCAAACAAAAGCGCGGTGCATCCGGCCTCCACAGCTTCAGCCACGTTGTCGAAAAGCCAGCCGTTTCCGGTGTCGCCGAAAGCCACGGCATGCCGAAGCCAGGACGACCGAGGCATCTCGAGATGCGGCGTTCCGTCGAATTTCCAGCTAATGGCCATCGGCCTGCTACCAGGCAGCCTTGCAGCTAGGTCTGGCTCCTCGGCCTGCTCGGCGCCAGCCGTCAGTGTTTGCCAATTTCGGGCACCGTGCACTGCTGCTAAAGCCTCCAGGGCACTAGCATGCTTGAGGTTGACGCGATGCTTCGCGCCCATGTAGGCGGCCAGACGTCCCGCCTGCTTTTTCAGTGCATCCAGCTTCATTGTCTATTTCCTTTTTTCGCCGGGAACCGGAAATATTTGTCCCGACGAAATTCATTGTTGACGTATGTACGAACGCGTACTTCGCAGTAACGGTCCCGTTCCTCAAAGTCGAGGGTCACACCTTCGATTCGTAGGGGTGTCGGACGCACCTCTTGACGTCGAGCTTTAGAGTCATTGAACGAGATGTATGCATCCCCGTAGCCGCGGTCTGTATTTACAGAGTCGAATCGCTGTGCAGCCAGCGGAATGACCTGGTTCACGAACCGCTTCAGGCCCGGATAATCGGCCAAAAGAGTCGCCAAGCGCACGTCGTGAAAAAGACGGACTTCCGTTCTGTATGACTGCCGGCGCATTTCATCCCAAAACGCCTCTGCGCAACCCGTGTATCCGGTAGCCCTTAGGTGCTTAAGCACTTCAACCCGTGCCTTGTCATCAAACATCATTGGGACACCTCGAGGAGCGAAGGAACGGTAATGGAGCGGTCGAGCCGTAGCTCTCCGTTGACATACCCTTGATACCGAATGGACACCGTACCGGCAGAGCTCTTCACGTCAATCGTCAACTGACTCAATTTCAAAGCAGCGTTTTCGGACGGTTTGCGCTCAGTGAAGCTGATATATCCCCAGCGCGATGAGCCACTGACATGCACATGGTCAAATCCCGCGAGAGCTTTTTCACATGCCTGCCTAACCGCGGCTTGCATCTCCGGGTGGCCAAACAGAATCACGGAGTTCCAGCTACAAAACTCTCTAATATCGGCAGCCAGTTGCTGCCGACGCCAGGCTGCCCGCCAGTCGTCAAGGGTTCCGCGAAATCCATTGGCGGCGACGTACTCATAGAGCGCCGCGCTGCTAGCGCAGTCGAAGCTCATGCAGCACCTCCGTCCGGAGCAGCCTTAGTAAATTTCTGCAGGAAGAACGAGTAGCGCACACTGATTCCACCATAGGTGTGCAGCATGTACGCAGTTTTTTCAACATCGTCTCGCGATGCGATGAGGACTTCTAGGTCCGCGTATTTTCCGGGATTTGCGTTCACTTCCGCATGCGAAGCCACCACATATCCGTCGAAGGACGGGCGCTGCAGATGCTCATATACATAGGCTGCCAAAGCGTCAACCGCCTGGCTGAAATCGTCATAGATAACTTCACCGAATTCGAAGGGGTCCCCGGAGCCTACGCTCTCGTGGACAATGCAGAAGTATTCCAAAGCCGGCGCAGGCTGCGCGACCTCAGCAGGAGAGCCCGTTTGCGCAGGGGTCCCTGCCTCGGCTGCTTGTTCTTTGGCTTTTTCAAATCCAAGGCGGGACTCCCACGCTTCGTCCATGGTCTCGCTGAGGTAGTCCCAGTCCTCGGGGTAGTTCGTATTGGCACGCACTTCTCGAAGGGCATCATAGACCCAACCCATAAGATTGCGGTCAAGTTCAGGCTGAGGGTGCTGAAGTGCGAGGCATAGGCCTGGAACCAGGGCCGCCAGCGAGGAAAAACGTGGGTCGTTCAGGGCTGCGCGCAGGGCAACAACGTCCGAATCGGACAAAAGAAGGGCTTGGTACATCATCAATCTCCAGACGGTGGCGCGTGCGGGATAACCGCTAATCCACGAGGCCTGCGTTATCGAAGTGCGCACCAGGGAAATTGAGATTTCAGGTGGTATTCGTCCTGTTCACCATCCGCAAAGCGGGCAGGCGGTGGGCAAGGCGCCCGGCTCCAGAACGTATCGAAGAGTTACCGCCTATAGCGCCGCAATTTATTCTTGGGACAAATTCTGCTGACGGTCCCTATACGTTATTCCAACAATAAGGACACTTAGCATGAATCTGGAAATTGAAATGCAGGGCATCAACATTGCCGTGAAGCTGCCGGCCCGCCATCCCCGCGACCCGTTCATGATGGTCGCTCATGACCTGATGACGGAAACGCCCCCCAGCGACTGGGACGCCGTCATGGATGGAGAGCGCGCAATTACGGTCCCGCTGAAACTGGCCAACTGGCGCCATGTCCTGCGCCGATTGCAGCGTACCTGGGACTACTGGCGTCAGCCAAAAAACCATGCGCACATCTTGAATTCACAAGAATCGGCCGACCCGGCAACTGCGGGATTTGACCTGGAGCCGCTCGTGTTCACCGTTCAGGGTGTCACCTACGATGACCTCGATAATCTGCCGGAACCGCCGGACGTCATCTGCGGCCTTGGAACGTTCATCCTGGCTACGCCTACGCTGCTCGTAACGGACCCGTGCTATGAAAAAGGCACGTGGTGCACAGGTGAGCTAGAAGCACGTACCGGCGAATGGGCAGCACAAGTGACCATGAGAGACAGCATCAGCGGCCAACGCAATGCGGTTCTGCTTGTGGCGCACACCTCGGTCGATATCCGCGGCATCGTTCTGGAAGAACTGGAAGATTCCGAAATCAACGCCGGCGTCGACTCAGGCCAGGCGGGCTTTTTCGAGAAAGCCCGCTATCCGGACGACAAGGACCAGTTCGAGTACGAAGACCACACGTGGTACGGCCAGGTCTGCGAAAAGACCCTGAACGACGAAGGCGGAAACGCCAGCATCTCGCCAGGCCGCTTTGGCGCCGTCAGCCAAACCTTCTGGGGCGATGGCGGTTACCCTGTCCTGGTTCGTAAAGATGCCGACGGTCTCGTTATCGCCGCAGCGCTTATCTTCGATGGCTCGCTGGGTTGCGACGAAGACGACGAGGACGACGAGGAAGATGAATCGAACAAGAAGCCGGCGAGCACGCTGCCACCGGTGTACCTCGATACGCTGATTCCGACCGACTACAGCGAGCTGGAAGTCATGCCCACAGGTGTGCCACCTGCCGATTCGGAAGGCGCCGACGACATTGTCATCATTCGCCGCCCCGTCGAGGTGGTCCGTATCCCGGAAAGCGAACTGCAGGGCGAACTCAAAAAAGACCAAGATGTGCAGGCGCCTGGCAAGGCGAGTGATGGTCTCGAATCTCTCGACATCTGACGCTACCTCGCTTCATTCAGCCCCGGCACCTGCCGGGGTTTTTCTTTGCCAAGGTCAGTACGCCTGCGCCCCGGACAGCGCGCTATACAAAGCTCTACCCAAGGACATCACTCATGAATCTGGAAATTGAACATAAAGACATCGAAGTATTCCTGAAGCTGCCAAAGCGACAAAACCGCACGCCGTTCCAGCTAGCGGTGTCGCAAGTCTTGATGCGTGAAGTCAAGCAAGCGAACTGGCGGGACATTAACTCCTGCGAGCCAGCCGACATCGCCCTTCCAGTAACGTCGTGGCGCCAGGCTATTGTGCGCCTGCAGGACGACTGGAATTACTGGCGACAACCAGAAAACTACGAGGATATCTTCAATACCAACGGCTTCAAGGACGTTGTCTTCGACCTCAGCCCAATGACGTTTTCGTTGAACGGCATCGTATACGAAGACGCCAAGGACGTCCCCCCGCCGCCGGATGTGGCGTACGAGCTGGGCACATTCATCCTCGCCACGCCGGCACTCCTGGTTACGGACCCGTGTTACAAGAAAGGAACCTGGTGCACCGGCGAACTCCAAGCCCGACCGGGGGAATGGGCCGCAACGGTCGTTAAGCGCCCCTTCGGCAGCGGCCACCGCAACGCCGTCCTACTGATTGCGCACACCTCGGTTGATATCCGCAGTGTGGCACTCGGTGAACTGGTCGATTCGGGCATAGTTGCCGGAGTCGATTCTGCTCAAGCAGGGTTCTTCGAGAAGGACCGCTACCCTGATGACAAAGCCCAGCTCGAGTACGAAGACGGAACCTGGTATCGCGCTGTCGCCAACCAAACCCTCAACGACGACCAGGCCAACGCAAGCATCGCCCCGGGCCGATTCGGCGCCGTCAGCCAAACCTTCTGGGGCGACGGAAGTTACCCCTGCCTGATGCGCAAAGATGCAGAAGGCCAAGTCATCGTTGCGGCGCTCATCTTTGACGGCTCCTTCAAGTCAGACGAAGATGACGGTCCTGTAGTCCTTGCGGCTCCTGAGCGGCCAGCGGCTGTCTACGTCGTCAGCTTAATCCCCAGAGACTACAGCGCACTCGAGGTCATGCCCGCGCCACCGCCGCCGCCAAAGAAGAGCTTCTTCTAAGCGTACCTATTCAGCCCCGACTTCGGTCGGGGTTTCTTTTTGTGAATAACGGATATTTGTGTTGGTTATATTAGGTCGCTATACGGCCTGTCAACTCATTGACGAAAGGACCCAGAATGGACCTCATCTTCAAAAAGAGCCACGTTTACTCGTGCGTATTGTTCTGTGCGCTTAGCTGCGGTTTGGCAAGTCTTTGCGTTGCTCGCGCAGCGTCGGGCAAGCTTGACTGGGCGGACGTACCGGCGTTGGCGCTGCTATTCGCATTGGGCAGCGGCCTGGTGGCCATTGCCATGAACTTTTCCTGGCTGCTTATCCAGGAAAAGGCGCAACGTCGCCAGGAAGAGCCGCGGAACTACGTATTGAGCAACGATACGTTCTACGCAAGTGCTACCGTTATGCTGTTCTCCGTGGTCATCGGCCTGTCCCAGGGCTAACGTGTCGGCTCGCAACTTGAGCACAAAAAAACCGCGCCAGCTGGCGCGGTGAATAGCCGGGTTACCGGCATAACCGTCTAGTTCGATTTCTTGACGGTAGAAAATTTCAAGCGCCTGCCTCGCGGTAGGCGCATTGTTTTTGCTGCGGGCACGAGCGTGTAATAGCCCGTACGCACCATTTCGATGAGGCCTTGGCCGTCCAGTTCGCAAAACTCGTTTTCCAGTTCGGGATACCGTGGGACGGCGACGATGTACGGGTCGTCGCGCATCGTGCGAAGCAGCGCCAGTGCAGTCTCTGACAAGGCAGAAGTATCCAAGGCAAACGGTTTGTGCATTGCACTGCGCTGCTTAAACAACGCCTGAGTCCGTGCCCAGTGGGCTTCGAGCTCCTTTGCTTTGTCTGCGTCATACACCGACCATTCCTTCTCAGGAAGGCCCACCTCGAAACGAGAGAGGGAGCGCTCAATAACGCGGCTACTGCGCCCTGCCGGCTTGGCCAACCTTTGCAGCGCTCTTAGCTGCCCACGGCCCTTACCCACTTCGCCTTCGTCCTTACCAGAGATAGTGTGCTGGTCACCGCGACGGGTCTCGAGATAGTGGTTCCACGGGGTGGTACAACGCCATACGCACAGCGAAGCGCCTTTCTTGAAAAGCTGCAGCAGCTCTTTGCCATAAGGCGTATTGAGCTCTGCATACGGGTCAACTGCTTCCGGTTGATGTGTGACTGCGATGGTAGTTGGCATGAGTGTCCTTTTGAATACAAATGGGTCTGACGAGTGTAGACAGCTGCATTAGCCGAAAAGAATCCGGAAAGCGCACGAAGCCTGTGACGGTCTTGCTACGAGCGCCTGCCCAGATGATGCGTTGCTACATTCGGCTAAGGCAGAAGTCCTGGATTCACCCGGTGGCTTCGACATCTCCGCTACCTGCGCCTCGCAGGCCTCCCGCAAAAACGATAATCATCGGAACTTAATGACTCTTCACGACCACCCAAAAACACGCCGCTTTACCGAAGCTGGAGAACTGACCCAAATTGACGCCTGGTACGAGGAAGGGCGCAACATTCTGTGGATGATGCTGCGCGCTCAGCCACGTCCCAGTTTTAATCCCGCCCTGCTGAACGACATCGCGCAACTCGCACGTGCGGCCCGCGCATCCAAGCTGCCTATCGACTTCTGGGTAACAGGTTCGTCGGTACCCGGCATCTTCAACGCCGGCGGTGACCTCGCATTGTTCGCACAGCATATCCGCTCCGGCAATCAATCTGCGCTGCGTTCTTACGCGCGAGCCTGTGTCGACGCTGTTCACGAAGCCATGACTGGCTTTGGCGTCGACGCCGTGACGTTGGCGCTTGTGGAGGGGTCCGCCCTGGGCGGCGGCTTTGAGGCGGCCCTCGCCCACGACTACGTTCTCGCTCAGTCCGGCGTAAAGCTGGGCTTCCCTGAAATCGCGTTCAACCTCTTCCCGGGTATGGGCGCATATTCCTTTGTCGCACGGCGCGCCCACATGCGTGTGGCGGAAAAGCTCATCAGCACTGGCGAAGCCTTCCCTGCTGAGTGGCACTACGAGCAAGGCCTGGTTGACCGCCTGTTCGAGGCCGGAGACGCGTTCCAGGCAACCCGCGGCTTCATCGACAGCCTGCGACCAAAGCTCAATGGAATTCGTGCAATTCTTCGTACGCGCAAGCGTGTCTTGCCCATTACGCGTTCCGAGCTCATTGACATCACCGAAGACTGGGCAGAAGCAGCCTTCACTCTGGAAGAAAAAGACCTGGCCTATATGGAGCGCCTAGTGATGCTGCAGAACCGGCGAGCAACCAAGCCGGCAGCATCTTCACAAGAGACGCTGACAGACACACCCTCGGCCGCCGAGCCGCAGCTTCGCATCGTCTCCTCGAATTAACCGGTATTTCTCGACAATGAAAATGCCCCGCACTGCGGGGCATTTGTCTTGAATTTGGTTGTTAATCGCCGACGTGCTCGCCAATGTACCGGGTTCCATCGACGCCTTCTAGTACGCCGGAGCCGTTCTGGTCGTGCCCGTAACGTAGTCAGCAGCGTTGTACTGACCAACTCGGGGACGTAACCTGTCTGAAAATCTAACTGAAGTCGCTACATGTTGTGTGCCGACTTGGCACCATTTTCAGGAGCTCCCGTCATGGGACACTATGCAAGCGAGATGATGTGCAATAGCTGTGGCCAATGCCGCTGCACTTGCCCACCGAAACCGGACCTGCAACTCGACAAATGGGTAGTAGACAGCGACTACACCGTGCTGACTGCCCGAGAGTTCGACAAAAAGCATGGCTACCGGACCTTCTTTGGCCATCGTGTGAAAGACCCGAGTGTCGGACCGATGTGGCGCATCGCCAAGGAACATTTCGACACCAAAGGTGAAGCGCAAGCCCACGCCTTGGGCCTCTTGAACGCCAGTATCAAAAAGAGCGAAGCAAAGACCGCGGAGCTGTGCGCGCAACGAGACGCACTCTTCCCAGCATCGTAAGCATTTTGGGCTCCTGTTATCAGGAGCCCTTTTTTAATGTGTTAGCGCGTCTGGTGCTTATCTGCAAGCGTAAGCCGGCCGCGGGTCCGAGTACATCTCGTCAAGCACAGCCGCCGATTGGAATGGCGTACCAAAGATTTTCTCCAGTTGCGCTAAAGCCTCTGGAGACAAGGCGCCTTCATGGTCAACAGGCGTACTACGCAACGCATCTGTCGGGTCTAATGCGGGCAGCCCCAACGCAGAGCGCGTACTCGCACGCCAGATAACAGCATCCTCAAAATCGGCGGCAGTCACCACAAATGGCAAGATAGTCGGAGGGGGCGCAGCTTTGCGGTCGCCTAGCGCATGCAAGCAACCCCATGCCTGGCTCACGTCTACGATAGGGTCCGGCTGCTGATGGGCCTGGGCCAGCAATGCTTTGCCAAAGTCCTCGCATCGCATCGTTGGCACCGTGCCGTGCGCCTGCCTCATATGCACAGTCACCTGGTCAATCGTGTCGTTGGGCACCTGAATGGTCACCGGCGGACCATACGGGAAGAGCTGCTCCAGGAAGGTGCATACCGCCGAAAAGTCGACTTCGCCACGGTCAACAAATGGCGGAGGGCGGTTGCCATTCATGACGTCCGAGAAGTCTGGAGCAATCCAGAGTGCACAAACCATAGAAAAGGCCATGGAAGCTCCTAATAAAATGTTGGTAGCATTATAGTCATGATATCTCGGAACAACCCCGCACGCACCTCGGATACATGGCTATTTTGTTGCCATGTAGCGCCGCTAAAGAGAATTTGTGACGATGTAACGCTCGATGTCTTGCTATACCTGATACACAACAGCTATTAAAAGGACATTTTATGTGGTCTTGTAAATACAAAGGTTTTTACATCCAGGGCTCATTCGGTACCGACCAGGTACAGGCCCTCGAGTCGCCGTCCGGTTTCGGGTATGTCTGGCGTAAAGAATGCCGCAGCCCGCACGCCGCCAAGCTGGCCATCACCCGCCGGCTGAAAGACACTGGTCGCGCGTAACCTACAACGCAAAAGGACAATCATGGCAAAGCTGAGTAACGACCCTATCGAGGGTTTCATCCAACTCCCGGGCGAGGGTTTTTCGGGTTATCTGGACCGAACGAGCAAACTGCTCAAAGACCTGCTGGACAAAGGAACGGCGCTGCCCGACGGCCAATACGATGGGACCATCCTATCGTTCCCGGTCGCCGATGGCAAAGCGATGTATTTCGTGCAGAAGACACGCCCGCTGACTCTGCAGCATATTCCCTTCGGCGATGCCTGGGAAATTCCTGCGGCGCACCTGCGCGGCCTGAACATGGACGACGTGATAGAACACGCGAAACGCAACAAAGCGATGAAAGCGCTGTTCAGCCGAAACAAGTAATCGGCCACGGGCTGCCTCGTAATCCCCGCGCACCAAGGACAAGTGTGGCGAAGGCTGCAATCGAATCCATGAAGGAACTCGGGTTCCATCTATGATTACAGAACCGCACACTACATAGTGTGCGGTTTTTTCATGGTATTGGCGAACGCCGTAGCGACAAGCCTAAGGGTCATTTCGGAAAGGGCGGGTACTCGCAGGGGTCCTCTTCTTCAGCGAGCACTGCGAGAATACGCTTTGCATGTGCCTTCTCGCGTACCACTGTTCGGTCGTGAGGGTTGAGTTTGCTAAGGCGCTCCAAGTAAGCCTGCCATGCCTCGGCAGGAGCGAACGGAGAAGGTCCATCTATGAACAACATATGATTCCCTTGGCGGCCGACTCAGTCTTCACCCAACTGCCGGGTGGTCCCGAAATGCTTAAACAGCTCCTCCGCCTCACGTCGAGCCGCTTCGATTTGCTCTGGAGTGAACGGTGGACGATTCGGTATCGAGCAAGGGTGCACCTCCCAGTGCTCGAAGGTTTCCTCCGCCCATGCCTTAGCCATTTCAGAGTACGCGAACCACGCCAGGAGTTGACCTTCGATACGAACACCTACGCCGGCCAGCTCATTGCCTTCGCGGCAAGTCGTCTCCATCTGCTCGGAAGTGACCGGCAGCCTTTTCGGCATAGAGCAGGCATGCGCCAGCCATTGACCAAAGAAGTTTTCCCGAGACCAGTCTTCTGCCAGCTCTGCATGAGCAAACCACGCCACCAATTGACCTTGGACTCGGATGCCCACACCCGCCAGTTCGGCTGACGCCTCGGCGCCTTGTTTTTCCGACGGATTTATCATTATGCTGCCTCTGCCATAGCATGATTGGATGTCCAAGTATCCAACCAAGTTTCAAATTCTGCGGCCGGCATCGCCTTACCATACAGCCAGCCCTGTGCGCAATCGACACCGATGCTAGCCAGGAACTGTGCCTGCTCTTCGGTTTCCACGCATTCCGCCACCACCTTCAGCCCCAGCTCTTCACCAACCGCGACCATCGAACGCACCAGTGCACGCGCTTTGATATCGGTCTGGATGGTTTTGATGAAGCTGCCGTCGAGTTTGATTGCGTCCAATGGAAGGCGCGCTAGTTGAGATAGCGACGAGAACCCGGTTCCGAAATCGTCCATGTGCACGCGTGCGCCCAGCCCGCGGAAGTGGTCAATGATTGCCAATGCTTGCTGCTCATCTTCGACCACGGACGATTCTGTAAGCTCCAGGTCCAGTAGCGAGGGCTCGATGGCGTTAACCTGGATGGCGCGCTCGAACTGCTCAATCAGCGCCGGCTCGCGGAATTGTCGAGCCGAGACATTGACCGCAACACGAATCGGACGACCGCTTCGCTTCCAGATGCCCGCCTGGCGAGCCGCCTCGTCAAGCACCCACTTTCCCAGTGCAACGATAAGGCCCGACTCTTCCGCATAGGGGATGAATTTGTCCGGAGAAATCAGGCCGCGCTCCGGGTGACGCCAGCGCACCAGGGCTTCAGCGCTCTTGACGTCGCTGAATCGCAGGGAGACTTTAGGCTGGTAGTACAGCTCGAACTGGCCTTCAGCCAATGCGCGGCGCATGTTCGACTCGAGCCACATGTACTCGCTCACCCTGTTGTTCATTTCTTCGTTGAACACGCTGAACTGCCGGCGCCCAGCCTCTTTGGCGGCATACATGGCGGTATCTGCGCTACGAACCAACTCCTCACGGCACTTTCCGTGGTCAGGGAACATTGCGATGCCAATCGAGCAGCCCGAGTAAACCTCGACGCGCTCAAGGTTGAACGGCTGCTTCATGCGTTCCAGGATGCGCTCAGCGGTGGCAGTCACCTTGACTGGCTCGCCGCTGTGAACCATCACCAGGAATTCATCGCCACCAAGCCGTGCAACGACATCGCCGGCGTCCAGGGTCCCTGCGATTGCCGAGGCTACCTGTGCAATCAAAACATCCCCGGTCATGTGCCCGTAGTGGTCGTTGATTTTCTTGAAGTTGTCCAGGTCCAAGAAGATAAGGCCGAAGGGCTCGAGCGGCGACTTCGCCACAGCTTGGGCAATACGCTCTTCAATTGCATGGCGGTTCGGCAGTCCCGTCAGCATGTCCGTGGTGGCCAATTCTTCCAGACGTGCTTTTGCACGCTGTTCTTCGGTCACGTCCGTGCCCGAGCACACCAGATAGGCCTCTTCCACGCCACTACCCGAACGTACGATTTTGTTGCGCCAGTGAATCATGCGCACACCCTTGGTCGTATGAATCGGACGCAGAACTTCGTAGGCAATATCGTTTCGGAAGAACCCGTCAATATTGGTACGAGACGCCTGGCGCTCAGACGCAGGTATGAACAGGTCGTGCGCGTTCTTGCCGACCAGGTCGGCCTCCCGCATACCAGTAACCTCTTCACAGAGCCGGTTGAATCGCTTGATTTTGCCGGTGCCGTCCAGGATGACGACCAGGGAGTTCACCTCCGAGACAATTTGCTCGGCGAAGTTCAGGCCATTTTCCAGGTCGCGTGCAACCGTGTCCGTGTCACCATAGTGAGCGGCCGTTCCACCCCATGCGTGAGAGTCGATTTTGCGACCGACCAAGTGCAGCTTAAACGGGAACCCGAACAAGGAGACAGAAAGTGCCAGGCTTGCAGTAACACCCGAAAGAGCTCGAACTTGCTTAGCCTGCTCGGAGCTTAGCTCAACGGCGCAAGCAGGAACGTCATCCGAGGTGCCTGATAGCATCAGTGCATTGCTGTCGTCTGTCAGACGCCAGTAGGGGCTAGCCGTCCCGAAGTGGGTTTCTAGCTGCAAATTATCAAAATTTTCCTGAGCACTCATGCTATCTCCTAATCGGACGGTCATTCTTTGACCAACTCGTTTTGCAACAGACACCTTCAGCCCGTCAATCTCGCAACTAACTGGCTAGCTGGTGCGTGTAGCGTAGAGTTTTATGCACTTTTTACGAAACATTAAGCTCTCGATTATTTTACGTAGCGATTGGCTCATGATGACCTGTCCGAGGCTGCTGGACGAGCTTTCGTCAACGCGCTTGTTACGGCCCTTTTCACCTGTCTTGACACACTCGTAAACCGGTTTGTTGGCAGAACTTTAACATTATAGTACTCGAACTTTTCAGTTCCGTGCTTAAAATGTGGTTTCCTAAAGTATATTTTTTACAACAGTCAAGAAAAAACCTCCGGCCGGGTGGCGCGGAGGCTGAAAATGTGGTCTAAAAACCTATCTAGGCGTCCAGTGCTTCCAGGAGCATCGCCAGCTCCCATATGGACAGGTCCTCTACGGTACCGAGTGGACCGCGCTCATCTTTTGCACAGCCGTCGTAGACAGTTGTACCATTGGGCTGAACTTCAACGTCCCAGGTACTGTCCTCGTCGTACGCCTTTCTCATTACTATCGGTTCGCCTCGCGAACGCGCCGCGTCGCATACAATGTCGCGCATCGTTGCTTTGACCGACTCAATCCTTGCGGTGAGTGCCACGAAAAACTCCTTTTTTGTAGATGAATGTCCTGAGCCCGAGGTCTCACGGGAGTCTAGTGATACTTCGCTACAGGTAACAGGACACTTCATTACTTAACAAGGACTACTACTCATGCAAATTTCCGAACGCATCGACCAAATCCGCCGTTCGCAAGCTGAACTGCAAGATGAACTGGCCCTGCTCGACAAGCTGCCGGCCGGTATCGAGATTTCCACCATGTTCCGCCTGCGCGGGCAGTGGCATCTCAACCTGCTCGGGGACCTGCAAGCACTGCTGGCGCTTCTGCCACCAGCCCATGCCACGATGGCATTACGCGATGGCACCTGGACCGCGACACCGGAAAACGCACCGGTAAACTGGGAGCAACGCGTGCTGCCACTGCTGGAAACGACTTCCGGCGTGAACTGGTACCACTATCTAAGCGATACTGAATGCATCGCAGTCAAGGTAGAGCGCGCCAAACTCCCCGTCATTCCAGGATACGCCAGGCTCTACTCTAACCACGCCAATGTGCTGGGACGTGAAGTTCGCCAACCAGCCACTCCAGCCAAATCTCCAGACGAGCTGGACCAGGAAGCTTGGAATGCGTTCTACGTCACCGAAGGCTTCACTGCGCAACAGCTGCAGTTTGCCCGTCAGTTCCACGCGGCGTCCCGCTATAACCGGGAACTGTCGATGGACATGTTGCCGATGCCGGCGCCGGCCACAATGGAAGTGGCAGGCGAATCGCTCGTCATTTGCCATAGCGGCGCCAGCCCTGCTGAAACGCTGCCAGCACACAGCCAGCTACAGGGCCTGACCCGTACGGGCCGGTTCTGGAACTTCTTTACGAAGGAACAAGCTGCGCGCCTGGTGGACTTCGCCAACGCGCATCGACAGGACATTCAGGAAGCGAACACGCAAGCGGTGAAAGCAGCCCTCGAGCGCGCCAAGCAGTCCTTGGCGAATTTCGAGAAGGAGCATCTGCAAAACCCAATCGCAGACACGCCGGATGACGAGGTCCTGACCCATTGGGTGCGTGCGGAAACGGGCCTGCCGGTTTCGGTCAGCCTGCGCGATACGCACAGCCGACGCTACGGCGTGCATGAGACTTGGTTGAGCCTGTGGCGCTTCCATGAAAGTGGCAAGCTGACGGTACCGACCGATGCGTATGACCCGGCCGGCTTCAGCTTCCAGAATCCATCGTTCTACGAGTACGAAGCAAACGCCAGCACGTTCTAACTGCTAGCCGTTTCATGATTCTCTTGCGGCCTCATCTTCACGATGAGGCCGTTTTTCATTGACTCTTAGTCTCGCGGTCTCTTCGGCGGAAACTCAATACGGATGATATTGTCTGGATGGATTTTCTCAGCCAGCTCGCTCATCGGGTCAATGAACTCGTGCGCGTGGGCCGGCAGAGGCGCCACCAGGACAGCCTCGCCATACTCCGCGGTAAGCTCTTCCAATTTGGCCGCAAAGTTCTCCGGAGTCACGCCCTCCACCTCGACAGTTGCCAGGTGCGGGTGCTGCTCAAGAAGATTCGAGGCGCACTCGTTACGCGCACGGGGCAGCTGGTGAGTGTACAGGTCGTCACCCGTCATAAAGTTCAAAATGTCGTATACAGCCTCCATGCCGCGTGGTGCGAGCAGCAAGCCCGTCGTGACTGTTAATACGTCCCCGAGATGAAATGTCCGAGAGTTCATGGCAAGTGCGAGAGTTATTCTGGACACATCGTAGCAGCCTTTCACTCGCTTAGCTTGCGAAGGCCTCGAATGCGCATGTGCTTCGCGTGGTAACTCGAGCCTTCATAGTGGCTGCGCAGCACAGGAAGTGGCTTCTGGCCACAACTCCGCTGTGTGCTTCCGCTCGCCAGATGCTTATACCGGTCCCCCAGCCACCATGCCAGTCCAAGCCCACAGCGTAAGCACACCATCCTTGTTGCTGGTTTCATCTTCACTCCTTATCGACCACGAGTCGGCCGTCTCGCTTGTATTAGGGGTGTGAAACGCAATCCATCGCGCGCATCGCTGAAATTGAGTTTATAAGCCAGTCTTACTACACGAACCACACCTGTATTCAAAAGGACAACTGTGCACGTTATCGACACCTGTAACCCCCTCTACCTGAGCAAGTGCCAGACCACGGTGCCCCAGCTTCAGGCACTATCCAAGGTCTTCAAACGCTTCGCCGAAGACCCGGCGGTCAGTCCGGAACAACGCTATGCTCTGGCAATGAACGATGGCTGCTACGGCCGCATTGAACTGCTGTTTGAAGAGCTCGAGGTCAGCCTCCCCCTGGGCGACCTGAGTCCGCACATCCTGGGCCACGAAGTTTGCCTGCACCTCATCGGCGAGGCATTCATGGAACAGCTCAACGGCCTCTCGTGCCTGCTGGCTGAGCCGGCGTAACTCATCAGCACCCTTCAACCAGACGCGTCCATGCGTCTGTTTTTTGCGGTCGTGGCCTACGAAAAAGAAAAACCCCAACAGCAGTGCTGTCAGGGTTTTAAAAATCACGTAGAACGCGTGTTAGCGAACCGTGCTCTTGGAGCCGCCGGTTGCCTTGGCGAAGTAGCTGTCAGCTTCGGCCATCGAGATGGTCGAATACTGGCAAACCTTTTCTTCAACGTCACCGGACTTCTTGATGATGCAGCGGGTCTTGGTGGCACCTTGTACGTCAGCTTTCGAGGGGGAAGTGTAGCTGACCTTGGTGCTGTGGGAAGAAGACATGCTGCTACCACATGGAGTGGACGTATTTCGCGAACAGATGATGGCACCGCTGCTATTGCGGGGGACATTGCCACTGCTGTTCATCGATACGCCATGGGTCACCGATTCGCCCGACGACTGTGCACCGTGGGAAACGGACACACTGTCACCATTACGAGTAAGGGACACACCACCCATGTCGACCGTGCGCTTGTAGCCCGCGGACGTCGAGGAAGACATCGATTGCGAAGCCGCTGACGAGGACGACAGGGAATCCATTTTTGCATCGCCTGCGCTCGACGAAGGGCCACCTGCGAAGGCAACCGAAGCGAAAGCGAAGGAGATAGCGAAAGCGATAACGTTTTTCATATAAGTGTCCTTTTAAAGTAATTGTCGCCTGCGGCTGCAGTTGACCTGTTGTATAGCAAGAGCCTGTTCATCTCCTATGACTGTACCAGCTGTTGCTGACTCAGGCCCGAGCGTGTGAAGCCTTTTCAAATGGCCTGTCGCTAAACAAGGTAGAACTTGTTTAAGAGGACAACCATGACAAAGAAAATCACCCTGGGTAACCACTTGGTACCTGAAATCCTGGCGCATCTCGAGAAACTCACCTCACTACCGACTTCGGGCATCTTGGCCGGCCAAGCCTTGAGCAGCGCCATCCTGGACCTGTACGGCGAAGGTGGCGGCGTCTACAACGACATCGACATCTTTGTACCGGCAACCGAGGAAAAGCTCGCTCAGCTTCGAAGCGACGAGCATCTAAAAGAAGAAGCCCTACGCCTGGGTCTGCCCCTCGCGCAGCTCGACGACTACCAGATGCTTACGCTAAGCGAAGGCCGCACTGTGCAACTCGCCGGCTCCGAGCAAGACGGCCTCCTCAACTATGTCTGGTGCGACACCAGCCAGTGGGAGCTGCTGCCGGGGGCCCTCGTCTACGGTTTCGACCTCAATGGCGTGGAAGTGGCACTCGACCTGCAGTACCGTGAGCTGACCTGGACGCCAGCGTTCGAGCATTTCATCAATAACCGCGAGCTGGAAGTTACTTCGCTGATGACCCCGGAGCGCACTCTGCTGCGCTACCTGAAAAAGCGGGAGGAAATGCCTAAGCTGTTTGGCCAGGACGACCTGGTAAAGCGGATGGTTGCAACCTGGATGGCAAGCGACTGGGTCAACCACGGCACGATGGCCCTGACGACGAAAACCCGGGCTCTGGCACAACGTTTCGCGTCGAAGCTGTCGGATGTTTTCGAGCTGCCTGAGAGCCTGCAAGCCCCGCATCTCGACATACGTGAAGACTGGCCGATGGACCGAGTCTTAGAGGCAGGCATCGAGAAATTTGTCAGCGACTTCGTCGACACCAGCGGTCTGACTCGCATGATGCCTGCGTACTGGTACGCGTCGCAGCGGGCGCAGTCAGAAGATGCTTCCACTTTCGCGGAAGAGCTGGTTCAGTTCTTTGCTGACCGCAAAGACCACGAAGAAGGCAGCTGGGAAAATGTCATCCACATGAACGCGGCAGTAATGGGCGCAGCCTATGCAAGCGGTGTTCGTAGCGCCACCCACCGGGACACCATCCTGCGCGTCCTGGAAAAGCACGAGAACCTTCATGGTGCTCTGCAAGGCCTGACGCTCAACGAACAGTACCTCTGCGTGCTCGACCTGGCCAAGCGTGCTAAGTCCGGCCTCGGTCAGTTGGTTTACGGCTACGTGGAAACGATAGCAACTCCCGTGGACATGTGGAATCAACAGCACCGTGACCAGTTCTTCCGGCAACTGGCTCGAGAACAGACAGGCATCACCCTGTGCAAGCCTGTTTTCTCGACCTACGAAAAGGACGGCTGGACTATCCGTGAGCTTGTCAGTGCCTCAGGACTCCGCACGGAAGGCATCGTCATGCAACACTGCGTTGGCGGCTACGGTCAGAAGGTCAAGAGCGGAGAATGTCGCATCCTATCGATTCGCCATGCTGACAACGGCAAGTGGGCTTCAACCGTCGAAATCGAAGGTAAAGCCGAAGCGGGTGAGCGCATTAGCATTGCGCAACATCGCTCCTACCACAATGCAGAGCCGGCGCAGCAGACCAAGGACGTACTCTCTGTCTACCTGGCTGACCAGACCAAGGCCATCGGCTGCACGCTGAAGAAGCCTAAGAAGTGGGACTGGCTACCTAACGCCGCCTGATACAAGCATTTCTAGCATTCACGCCTTGTCGAGACTTCTCGGCAGGGCGTTTTTTTGTTCGCCGCTCAACAATCAGCCAGCCCAGAAATCGGTCCTGAATAAAAAACCGCGGCACCCGGCCGCGGTTATCGTTCTGCGCCTTGCGCAATTGCCTCAGTTCAGCGTGCTACGGATGAACGTCGGATTGTTGCTTGCGATTGCAGTAAACCGCCCTTGGCCGTAGGTGGCACTACTCCAGTACTGCGCTACCGGCAACACCGTGCGCGTCCAGGTTCGGCCGCCGTCCTTCGAGTACGCCCCATTGTTGGTGCCATATCCCAATGCCAGGAACGTACCATCACCATACGTGATGGTGTAATACCGGTCTGTGGTTGGCAAGGTAGTTTTGGTCCAAGTTTTACCGCCATCTGCAGAGTAGTAGGCGGCGCCACCCGAGCCCATCGCAACAAAATTACCTCCACCAGCTGCAATAGCGTCAACCGCCTGGGTTGTTGTGTTTGTCATACCTGGGAACAATGTCATCGGGCCCCATCCACCGCTGGTGCCGGCCGCGGTCGTAGAGAAGTACTTGCCATTCGAGACGAGTTTGACGCCATTACCAGCCGCCATCATCGACCAAACATATCCGTAGTTGCCGGTATTGCTCGGCCGCGTCGGGAAGAAATTCTTCGTCCAATTTACGCCGTTGGTCGTCGAGTGATACCACTCATCCATAGGTTGTGGCAATCCATACCACGTCCCGTTTGAAGTGTCCGCAGTCAGCTTCACACAGCATTGCCCGGTACCAGACGACGTCTTCCCTGTTCCGCTCTGTGCTCGGGGGTTCATGTAGACCGCTCCGAATTCGGTGGAGGCGACCAGGAACATGTTACCAACTGCTTTTACTTCCCAATCCCCTACTCCCCAGCTGCTTGTCGCCACGTAGTTCACGCCGTCGGTAGAGCTCAGCTGTCCAGCGCCTTGCCGGCCTTCCACCCAATAGACACCATTCGCATAAGCGATGCTTGTGAACGCAGCTGATTTGGGGAAGGTTCCCGTCTCCCACCCATCAGGTTGCGGCTGAGTAGGCTCAATGCCCTTGCCTGTGAGTGTCAGAACATGCGGGCTATTCGGTGCCGAGGTTGTCACCGTCACAGTACCCGCTTTATCCCCCAGCGCTACTGGCGCGAACGTTACCGTCAACGTGCAAGAAGCATTCGGTGCCAATGCAGCAGTGCAGCCTGAAACCGAGTAGTTGCTGGTATCGGACAGGGTGACACTGGCAATACTGAGACTTGCCGTGCCCGTGTTTGTCAACACAGTCGTCTTCTGCTGCGAATCGCGGTTAATCACCTGGTCGTCAAATGTTAGTGCGGTGCTCGACCACGACGCAGCTGCAACGGACTCACCAGTTCCAGAGACTGAAATGACTTGTGTTGCCTGGGATGCATTGCTCTTAATTGTAAGCGTTGCTGGTTTAGCGCCCACCGTGGTCGGGGTAAACCTCACCGAAACAGTACAGGACTTGTTTGGTGCGACCGTAGTGCAACCGTTTGTTACCGCATAGTTAGCGGTGTCATTGATGACAGCGGAAGCTACGGTTAATGCTGCGGTTCCCGTGTTGGTCACGGTAATGGGCTTTGTTGTCGACGTATTGATGGTTTGCGTACCAAACTGGAGGGCCGACACCGATACGAGCGCCTCGGCTTGTAAGGGTACCTGGCCTGTGCCAGTAACGCCAAAGCTAAAATTAGGCGAACCGGGGTAGTTAGTCGACAGCGTCACATTTGATGACACCGGACCAGCAGCCGTCGGCGCGAACGTTAGCTCGATACGACAAGACGCTCCTGCTGCCAAAACGAATCCACCCATTCCGCACATCCCTGTACCCGCCTTGCGAGTGACGTTCACGGGTAAGCCCGTGAGGCTGTTGAGGGCGACGGGGGCAGTGGTTCGATTAGTAAAAGTCAGACCATTTGATGTGCTGTTTCCGACCAATACTCCGCCAAAATCAATCGAAGTCCCCGACAATGGTGACGTGCCTGTTCCTCCTTCGTACACGTCAGGCTCCTGAGCCCATCCGCCGCCGGATGGGTCCACATGGAGGTCGGGGTTAGCCCCTGGAACTGCTTCTCCCATTGTCGGGTTATCCGCGCCAGGGAATCCCAGGATAACGGTAAACCGTTCTTCAGTGCCGAAGCATTGAGCAGCCAGACTTGGAATTGCCGCATTGTAGATTCCGTTGTCGCCCCTGGCGAGCAGGTTCACGCTACGACATACGTCCTTCGATACGTTTCGACGAACCCAATAGAATGGCGCGTTAGTCTGAACGGTCGTCCAGTGCGCGAGATTTTCATCTGCGTACGCGCTTGGGATAAGCGGGACCTCTATCGCTTGTGCCAGCACCGGAGGCGTGGGCGTTGAAGTTAGATAGTGAGATGCCACCAACTCATCGAGCGACGCGGGCCAGCGGCCATGGTCTGTGCGGAACAGCTGTGCTCCACCCATAATTTGCTGCGATTGATTGAGATATGTGACGGCCTGAGCGCGCGCGCCACCCTTACGCAACGCATCTCCTCCGTAGTAGATAGCCGCTAAGGCCAGGAGCGCCACCAGCGTGATGGCGATAATGACAATGATTAACGAAAACACTAGGTCTCCAAGATGGAGAACAGGAAACACCGTATAGGGAGATTTAGCGGCAGCCCTTTATAGCGCGGTCAGCTCTATCTTTTTTTCGCGTCGGCGTGAAAAAGGCTAAAACTCACTACTTATTCAATTGCACTACGTTTTCGAGGGTCGACTGCCAGCTGGCGGCGGCCTTCGCAGTTTTCGAACAGGTCCAACTAATTATTATGCCGTCGCAACGTCTCCCTGCCGCCCTCTCCGCCCTGTCTGGCGTTCCCGTTCAGACCATTTCGCTCGAAGCACTTGAGCAGCAAGTCAAATCCGGCGCCGACGTGCTCGTCGCCACGCACACCTCTAACCGCGGAGCGTTCTGCGCCTACCTGGTGCCGCCAGAGCGTAATGCGGTCCTGCGAGCCTCCACCGATTATCCCGTCCGGGCGCGTCTGCGCCGGCTTTGCCGCGTCCACCCGGCCGCTACATTCCTGGCCACTGGCGAGGTGGTAGCATGAACGCCCAACTTGAACTGCCAATGACGCTCCCTGCCCTGCCGCGCGTGTCGCTGGCTCAGTGTCGTGCGAAGCCGACGATGGCCAAAACTTTTTTGCGTGTCGTTCTGACCTACCTGAAGGCGGCGGCAGAGTTCGAGCACAGCCCCGCCATGCTGGCTACCTTTGGCCGGCGGGAAGATGCCGAAGAACCGCTCACCGACTACAGCTATGCGCTGGAGTGCGCCCATGCCACGACGTCTTACCTGACCAACGATGAAATTTCGTTTGAACAGGCGGCCGTCGGCTTCTTCTTCGAGGTAGCAGAGACGCAAGACCCCTTCCAGCCAACCGAAGCGGGAAAGACACAGTTCATGCGGCCGCTCGCCTTCGCGTCGATTTTTGGCCCGGGCTGGGGCGCCCGTAAGGTATTCGACGAAAAGGCGCCGGCGCGCTACCTGCACGCCAAGAATCCGCTGACCGGTGACTGGTTTGAGTACTGGGGTCCGGAACTTCGCCAGGAAGACCTGTCGGTCCTGCTCTGGTTCGCCAAGCAGAATGAAGGCAAGCGCCCGGGCAGCTACATCGACTTTGATGCCAAGAAGCTCTTGGCTGACATCGGCCGCACCGTCCACGTGAAAAACCTGGAGTGGCTGTTCAACAGCGCCATCCGTTCTCTCGAGCGGGCAAATCTGGTGTTGTTCAACGCCCAAACCGGTCACCGTAAAGCCTATGGTCTGCTGAAAACAGAATTCCACTACGACAAGAACGAAGCGGGTGATTGGGTCTTCTCCTTGCGCAAGTCGCACGGCCGCTTCCGCCTGGACCCCGACTACCGCTCGCTGCTGGCGCTGCACGACGGCATGCGTCAAACGTACCTGATTGACCTGGACGTGCGCAAGAATCTCGCGGCCAAGCCCCTGGCACTGTGGTTGCAGATGTTTGTCAGCGCCCACTTGGCCAACCCGGCCATCCGCAATCCGGGCCAGTTCACCCGGGACGTGTCGACGCTCAAGGCATTCTGCTACGGCGAAGATGCGGACAATATCAACGACAAGGAGTTTTCGCGACGCCTGAAAGAAGCTGCTCAGACGCTCGAGCAGCAAGGCGTCATCAAGCGCGGCAACATCTGGCGCGGGAAAGCGACTTTCGAGGCAGTAGACGAGGTGCCGCAAGCCGCGCACTAAGCGTACCGTACGTTTAACCCTACCCGGCTGAAAAGCTGGGCTGTTACCGATAAGCCGGACCCTGCTAGAGCACTGCGCTCTAGCGGGGTTTTGGTGCTTCAACCCCGGGAAATCACCCCACTTTCCCCTATGAGGCAAGAAAAAGCCGCCCGGGTAACCAGGCGGCTGAATGTGTTGTTAAGTGCCCGCGGCGCCAGCTTCCTGTTAGTCCTTGGGTGTCGGCACAAGCTGATACCGCTCGACCATGTCAGCGATGAACTTATCGGCAGGGCCATACATGCTCACATGTACCTTGCCTCGGATGCCCTCCCAGTCCACTAACTCGTCGACGATAAGATATGGCCGTCCCTCGTACGTCCCCAATAGCGCCGAGTCGTATGTGTTCGCATCGTAATACGTCACGTCTGGCAAGTCTCGCTTAAACGAGGTGTCGTCGAACATGAACGAGAATACGTAGTTGCCACCTTTTTCAAAGGTGTAATCGTCCATGCCACCTTGGATTGGCCCCCACATCGTTGCAGCACAGATGGCCCCCATTATCTCAGCAGGGTCCTGCCTGGCTGCAGGGGTCGTCGACGACAACAGCGCGTTCGCGGACACTACAGCCTTGGGCAGTTCACAATCTGCCACCATGACGTCGCCATTCACGATGATGTATGACACGTCGGCGGCTGCACAGGCGTCCTGCAGTAGCTCGCGCAAGACCTCGACATTCTCGAACTTAGAGGGGTCGACCGGGAGGGTAGCCCGCAAGGATGTTGCACGCGGCAGGTCTGGTGCCCAGATAGGCCCCGCGTAACCGCCATGCTGCCTGTCTAATGCGTGGCTCATGGGGTCGAACTTGGTGAACCGCAGGGATACCCCGTAGGAGCGCAGAAGCGCGCAATACTCGTAGTCGCAGAACTCGGGGTAGTGCCCCTTCTCCGGCACGAAGTACGCATTACTCGACACGCCGCCGGCGAGCCCTTGAGTGTGCGACAGCACCAGCATCCGTTCGCTTTCGCCGGCACCTACCGACACATAACGCAGGACATGAATCTCGCGCTCCGTCGGGTCGATGTAGACGTGGACCATCTCCTCGCGCCAACCTACACCCAGCAAAAGCGTGCGAGGTGTCCGGTTCTGCATTTCGTTGATGTTCGCAATGCGCAGGCGAACGGCTTCCGTCTCAAACTGCTCAAACTCATTCTTGTCCATAATTCCTCGTTTTCAATGTCCTCTTACGTATAGCTGCCACAGCACTTCGACGTAAAAAAGCTGTCAGGCGAACCTGACAGCTTTGAATGAAATACCGAGTTGAGAACTCCTGTACGCTGTCAGCTGGCCGCAGTCTTTTGCGTGAGCTGGTGACGCTTGACCAGTTCTTCGATGAACTTATCTTGCGGCCCGTACAGGTTCACGTGGACTTGACTGCGGTCCCCTGGCTTGAGCACGACCAGGTACGGCCGGCCCGCGTACAATCCTTGTTGCGCCTTGACCCCTGACGGGCCTTCGTACCGGACATGGCCCGGCACATGGTCATTGAGACAGGCCTCTTCCGGAAAGTCGATGGAATAGGTGTACCCGCCGAACCGGTCCGGATAGCTGTTGTACATCGTACTGGTTACCGCAAACAAAAGTGCTTCGCGCGTAATGTCGAATTCGACGTTAAGCGGGTCTTCGGTAGCCGCAAAGCTCAGCGAGGCATGGTAGGTCTGTACCAGGTCAACCACCTTGGTGACGTCCGGTTCTGCCACCAGAATTTTGTCGTCACGGACGGCATATCGGGCGCCGGTCTCGATACACGCTTCATGAATCATCTGGCCAAGAAGCTTGCCATCGCCGAACTTGGATTGGGCGATTGAAACTTGAAGTTCGCCGACGGCCACGGCATTGAACATCGCTGCCGTAGCCACGTAGCCGGCGAAACCACCATGGCGTTCGAGACGCGCGGGGCCGGAATCGCTGAAGGTAGTGAACGGCAGAGACACGCCTTGTCGGCGCAGCAGTTGGCAGAACTCCATGTCGCAGGATTCAGGGTAGAGCCGCTTGCTGGGGACGAAATCGTCGTTGCTGCTCACGCCGCCGGAGATGCCGTTCGTATGCTTAAGCACCAGGACCTGTTCTGCAGCAATTGGCCCGGTCGTCACGTACTTCAGCACATGAATGTCCCCGTCCACCGGGTCGATATAGACGTGGAAGGTAGAGCGGTCCACATCATAGCCATACAGGAGTGTGCGCGGATTCTTGTCCGCCAAGTCGTCTAAGCTGACCACGTGCAGGTCCGCATCTTCGTTCTGAAATTGTTCGTATTGTTCTTTGTTCATGTTATTCCTCCTCAAGTGGGCCTGTCACATGTAGCCAACCACACCGGCGGCACCGCTTTATCAAAAAGAAACCGCCCAGCATCGCCAGGCGGTTGAATTGAATGTGTGTGGTCAACAGCGCCGACAGGTCAGTCCTGTTTAGGCGCCTCGGTTCCCTGATACGTCTTTGCCAGACCCAGAATGTGTTCCACTTGCACACCCGGCAGATGCAGCGACTTTTCCAGGTAGCTGCGGAAGTCATGGTCATGCTGATGCTGCTTGATTTCGGCGTCGCAGCGTTCCAGGAAAGCCTGACCATCTTCGGTACCCAGCCAGGACGCCAAGTGGTCTGCAACTTCGTAATCCTCCGCAGTCAGTAACGGCGGATTCTTCTCGTAGGCCCCCATCGACGCCTCGAGCTGGCGCAGGCCAGAGCCCGACCCCGAACGACGAACATTGGTACTAGCCCACGCCCACAGGTAGGCGTCACTGTGGTCAAATCGGGCCTTCTCCTGTACGTTCATCAGCCGTTTGGCATCGCACCGGTAGGCGTTGCCCAGGTTCGTACCCAGCCAGGTGATGAAGGTCGCAGCAACCGTGGCCGTGTGCTCGGTAAGCTTGTGGCCATAGGCGCCGAGGACGTCGACGAATTGTTGGTTCGCCGGGTCGTTGAGGTCATCTTTGGACCGCATTTGTTTGAGCCAGTTGCGGTAAAAGACGTTCTCACCCACGTGTCCGTCGCGCGGCGGACGCACCGGCTTGTGTTCAAAACGGGGCAAATCCCACAGGTAGTCATGGTCCATAGTTACTCCTTTTGTTGTAAATGATTGTCCTACCTCGTGTAGCCAACAGAATAACGAGCTTCGAAAGCACAAGGCGAAAGGACGACCGCCGCCAGACCCAACGGGAAATCACCCCACTTTCAACGGCACTGTGCTCAGACGCCTTTTCCCCAACGGGAAATCACCCCACTTTCCAATTCACGACCGCCAAAAAACGCATTCTGCCATGCGTCGCCTTTCGGGAAATCACCCCACCTTGAAGGATATCGGACCACCTTGCGGGAAAATCTCCACCACAATCGGCCGGAAAGCCAGTATCCATGCGGGTTTCCGGCCGATGCAGAAAGAACTTTTACCTTTAGTAGAAGCTTCTTCCCAGGGTAAGAGTTTTTAAGCCGCCGCGGCATTGAAGGTTCAGCATACAAGCAGCGCGAGTGCCGGCCGAGGAACAAGTAACCTAGCGTCTTAACAGGCTAGCGTGACAATAAATATGAGAAATTTTGGGAGATGCCGAAGCTCCGAGGGGGATAGAACCTGCCGGCCCTGGCCAAGGCAGCGCTCTGCGCTGCCACGCATCCGTGTCAGGCGAAGGTAGGAGAGTTGGCAAGCTGTCAGGGACGGAACCTAACCGTGCTGGACAAAAGAAAAGCTCCACAGCAAGATGCGGCGGAGCTCGGGTGAATCAACGTTCGTACAGCTTGACGTCGGGATAACGATTAGCTGTTTCATGCATCACAGGCTTGAGCCACTCGAAACCGTTAGGGGAGTACGGCGTGTTCGAGATGTCTTTGCCATCTCTTCTGGCCAGCTGGAAGAGGCCTTCGACAAGAAGCTTACAGATGCCGCGTTGGCGGTGTTCTGCTTTCGTTTCCAGAAATCCGACACCGAGTGCGTTGGGGGCCCACATCGTCTCATCGACTACCGACACCATCCCAACGACCTCGGCATCCTCAACGACCACCACATAGATGCGGTTCTGGTGGTTGAGAACGTTCAAATCGAAGTAGAAGAACTCGTCTTCCAATTCGTCCTTGCGCAGGATTGCCTTCTCTTCGCGAGTGCGTAGAACGCGGGTTTCAAACATAACTATCTCCAGATTTAATTTACCTGAGACGTATAGCAGTACGTACTGCTTCGCTTCGAAACCGGGCATGAGTCCTGCCCGGCTCAACAGCCTGACTCGATGTGCGTTTAATTGAACCGTATCGCGCTAATGCTCGATTAAACGAGCAGTCAGGTTACGAAGGACCTGCCCCTTCGAGCCCTCGCAAGTCTACTCTGCTGCCGCCTGCACATAAGGTGGCCCGCTATCCCAATCTCGGTACGGTCGCGTAGTCGCTCCCCTCCGCTTACCGGTCGTCGGAAGGTTTCCGCTTCCGCAGGAAGCCCTGGACCGTAAATTGTTGCCAAAAAGTTTGCCACGTCTGCTCCGCAGGATAGGGCATCTCCTCTCATACTCGGAAATCAGGACACTATGTTTAAAGTCTTGTCCGCCTAGAAGGCTGTTCCACCGAAGGGAGAGAACTACGTAGGGGGTACTACCGTTAAGGGGACATCTGCTAAGTCACTTCCGCACCATACATGAGAAGCTCCGGCCCTGACTGAAGCATTCATTATGCAAGGAAGCGTGTGCGCAGCTTCATCGAGGCGCCCCGCATAATTGCGGTCACCGGTGCGCGTAGCGTAGGGTATGTACTAAATGCTCGAGAGAGCTGAGGGAGGGCTCGGCCGCAGGATAGGGCTAAGTAGCGCGGAGCGTATCAGGCCAGCGGCAATCGCAGGGAGGTGAGATAGGTGAGTCGCGAAGCGTGTACCAGCGCCAGCCAAAACAAAAGCCAGCGGACCATAGGTGCGCCGGCTTGTCAGCAGAAAAACATTAAGAACCTCCCGGGTTATGTACCCAGGTCGTTCACATCGTCCAGGTCGTTCTCGCTCGGGAAGTAGAACTGAGCCAGGACACCGAGGGAGGTGAACAGCAGGAAGTAGTCGATTGCGCTCATGATAAATTCTCTCCAGCAGTATATTTTCACACATTATAGATTTTATTTTTTAAACAGTCAAGCGGCGTGTCACGGGGTACGGAAAAAGTCAAGTCCCAGATGACTACAGATTTGCCGACAGGATGTACCAGACCTGCGTAGCGTGCTGTGCGGTTGCCGAGGTTATGCGCCCTGCAACCTCCTGTACATGCGTAAGCCTGGCCTTGAAAACAAAATGGTTTACCCTTCTCCGCGCCTAACTTCTGCCTATTTTCCGCGCCCGGTTGTGATGCCTTCGGCGAGTGCGGAAGCCCTCGGCACAGTTTTTCGCAACGCAAGTGCCCTGGCTTTTTAAGCTCGTAGACACTTTCGGCTGCCCCGCTCCGCGCCTTGCGCTTTTAGGCGTGAGCAACTTAAAGAGTCCCGTTAGGATGCATCAGCCCTGCTTTGTACGTTGTCGCCAGTCCTGTCCAGCGCCGTCAGACGGGGTAGGCGCCAAGCTCTTTCCCGCGGTTAAAACCGCAGTCCGCGGCGGCGTACCAGACCTGCAGGAGTGCCGCGCTTCACCCTCGGTATCGACTTTCCCGTAGCCGGCGCCCCTACTCTTCTCATGTGCGCTCGCCGTGTGACGGGGTAGGGGCTCGGCTCTTTGCCCGGGAGTAACCGGACAGTAGGCTGGCCCGCACCAGACCTGCAAGGCTGCTCCGCGCAGGGGAGGCCGTCAGGCCGAATCCTAGCAAGGAGGCTGCATGCCGATTAGCCCGACGAAATCACATCTTTCCCTCCGAAATGAGAGAAATCTAAAATTTACCTAAAAATGAAGTAAATCAGAGGCTTACCTTGCCCTAAAAAAATAAGTACCCTGTTTCTATACAGCCTTATCTGCTCCTCTGGACCGTTAGTGCGCCTGTTAAATCGGAAATTAACAGGCATGCCTACACGGGAACCAGGTTTTCTTGAGCTTAACCATGCACTGGGGCTGTACATGCCGATTCCCTACCACCCAACACAACGCGATGGCCGAGCTGTCGCAGAAGAAAACGAAATTCGAGTGCTGCGCGCTGTGCGGCACTTTGGACACCTGCGCAGGCAGGAAATTGCAATGGCTGCGTGGCCGAAGTCCTCCGCCAAAAGCGCTTACATCATGGCTTGGCGAACGGTTACACGTTTGTTGAAAGCTGGCCTACTGCTCGAGCGTCAAAACTCGCTGGGCGGTCGCTCTCTCGTGCTGGGCGCTCGCGGCGTCGCGCGACTACGCGACTTGGATATCCAGTCACACGAAGGTTACGAACTTGCCTTCGACGGCCCACAGTTTTTCCACCGTACGCTGGGCACAGCCTATCTGCTGGAAAAGGCACGAACAGGGAATGAAGTCTTTGGTGAGTACGCCATTCTACGTGGCTGGTCTCCGCTGTCGCGTGAATACACCAGTGAGCGCTTCCGAAAGATTCCCGATGGCTTGGTTGTGTATTCCGGAGAAGCCATGGGCTTGCGCAAGGACATGCGCGTAGCTGACTGGGTAGAAGTAGAGAGCGCTTTCAAGCAATACGACGAAATTAAAAAAGCGCTGGCTATTCTCACCAAGAACTCCACGCTCACGCAAGGCGGGGACGTGACGCTGAACCAACTAGTGTTTGTTTTTGACTCCCGACAGCGTCACGACCGTCAGATTCTTCGGTATGTCAAAAAGTTCTTAAAAGAGAACCCGGGCCTGTCCGAAGAAATCGTGATGCGAAACATCATTCTTGCACGCTGCTTTGTCGATGTTCCTTTCACTTGGCATGGCGTTCAGGAGGTGACCGCCTGGGACGTGGTGAGCTCGGGCGCAGTGGCAGTGGAAGACCTGGACTCTGTGCCAGATGACGAAATCGCAGGCTAACTTTTGAAAGCATAATGTATGACCACCTACAAGAAAACACTGTATCTCTGCGAAAAGCCATCTCAGGCTCGTGACGTTGGTGCCGTTCTCGGTATCAAGCGTCGTGGTGACGGCTTCATGGAACTGAACAACGGCGATGTCATCAGCTGGGCGGTTGGTCACCTTCTCGAGTTGGCCGACCCTGAGAAGCAAAACCCTGACTGGGGTGGCCGCTGGCATTGGGGTCAGCTCCCCATGATTCCGGACACCTGGAAGTATGAGGTTGTGTCTAGAACCAAGCCACAGTTCAACATTATCAAGGGGCTTCTAAAAACTGTTGACCGTGTCGTCATCGCAACTGACGCGGGGCGAGAGGGTGAGCTCATCGCGCGTGAAATCCTGGAGTACTGCAAATGGCGTGGCCACATCGAGCGGTTGTGGACGAGTTCGCTGGTTGCCTCCGACATCAAGGCTGCGCTTGGTAAGCTCAGGTCGAATGCAGACACCTACCCCATCTACGAAGCTGCTGTTGCTCGCTCGCACTGCGACAACTTCTATGGCTACTCGGGTTCCCGCGGCGCGACGCTGGCAGCCGCAGTCCGTGGCGATTTCTTCCCTCTCGGCCGGGTGCAAACGCCTACCCTGGCAATGGTTGTACGCCGTGACCTCGAAATCAAGAACTTCAACCAACGAGAGTATTTCGAGCTAGAGGCCCAAGTGCGTACCAAGAGCGGTAAGTCGTTCAAGATGATGCACGCACCCGACGCCGAAAACCGTATCACGACGAAAGAAGAAGCGGAGCGACGCAAGCGCCAGGCCGGGCGTGCTCAGGGCCCCCTGAAGGTTGAGAAGAACAACGGAAGTGAAGGCGCCCCTCTTGCGTATTCGCTGCCGGCGCTACAAAAAGACGCTAACCGGATTTTCGGTTTCACGGCCAAGAACACGCTAAAGCTTGCGCAGGCTCTCTATGAGAAGAAAGCTGCAACGTATCCGCGAACTGACTGCCAGCATCTGGCAGCGAGTCAAATGTTGGAGGTGGAAGATGTTCTTCGAGTGGTGGAGCGGCGGTACGGCTCCGTTGTCGAGGCGCTCAAACGCTGTGGTGTGGTCAAGCGTAAGTCAACGTTTGATGACACGAAGCTCACTGACCACCACGGAATCATTCCGACTGGCCAATATGTCGAGCTTGAGGGCGCCGAGCTGCAACTCTATCAATTGATTTGCCAGCGATACCTGCAGCTGCTGGGCCCTGACTGCAAATTCCAAACAACACGTGTCACTATGGACGCCAATGGAATTCCGTTCAAGGCAACTGGAAAAATCATCCTGGACCCGGGTTGGACCGCTCTAAAGGTCATCTAACCTTCTGAGACGAAAAAAGACCGCATCCGAGGTTCGGGTGCGGTCTTTTGCTTGAATTGATGATTTGCGTTAGCGAGTGCTCAGGTGCGTTCCCTCATCATCGCCACAGAACACGCAGCGCTGAACAAACAGCAAGACATCTTTTAGCGATGCCTCAGTGCACAGCGCCCACGTCTGGCCATTCATGGACTTCATGACACGATACAGGCCTTGACGTATGTCGACTTCCAGGGCGAACTGCGCATACTGCCCGTACGAGTGTTCAAGAATTTCCACTTGCAAGCGTTGGCCTACAAGAGGACCGACCAGCGTGTCGAGGAGACTGAGCGTACGCTCCGCCATTTCAACTTCGCCGGCGCGCCCGCGGTGCATGGCTAGTTGTAGCTTAAACTGACCCTGTCTCGCGTACTTTGGGCAGGCACGCACAGGGGGTTCAGAACGCAGCAAGTCGAAACCGGTCGCTACGGCTGGTTGAGCTAGTTCAATAGCTTGAGTGCAGAGCGGCAACAGTGCCGCGTTATACGTTGCAGTAGTCATGACCTTGTCAGGCGGGCGAGCCCCGCAATGTGTTGTACCTAAGACATATAGCTTCCGAGTTTTCGGCTACTTAGCGACACCACACACAATCCGCTCCTAAAAAAGCAAGCCCCGCATGTGCGGGGCTTGTTTTAAGTGCAACGTAAGGCGTTGTCATTCAAGAACAGGAGCGTCTGAACTGTCACTTCGTTTTTTGGCAACGTAAGCATCTACCGCTTCCCGGCGTTTTTCCTGGAGGGTGAGAAGTTTTTGAATTTCGCCGGCAAGCGTGCGAATGTTGAGACGTTCTGGGAGCAGTCGCTTTCCCGTTGCTTCTTCGTACAGTCGGACGACTAAGAACTGAGCACGATATGTGCCCGTACGGACGTCAGGAGGTACTAAAGCTCCCCACTCTGGGTCATCGCAAATATACGCTACTGCACGGGGAATTTCGCTTGCTACCGTTTGGTCTGACTCGAAAGCGTCTTCAGGAGTAATACGGCCCGCTAGCATTAGGACAGTCAGTCGGGGCACGTTGAGATATCGGGCACATGCTAGCGCGAAGTCGTCAGATATCTGACTTGTTTGCCGAAATCCGTTTCGTAACTGGTTCACGTATCCGTACGTCACACCCAACTCCCGAGACATGTCGTTCAGCTGCTGTCGTCGCTCGTTAGCGCACCGAATCAATGCCGCGAGCAGGAGTCCTCCTGGTCGATTCAGCTCCGCTTCGTCTAGATTGCCACTCCAGGGAGTACGATGGTACTCACGAGGTGCCAACTCACTACCGGACTGTTCATTCGTCTTTGGGCTGCGCATTTGCACTACCTTGTTCATAGGCTTACCATTCTTTGTTCGCTCGATTATCTCTCGTCTCAGGCCGCTTGGCTCGCCCGGACGAAAAATTTCACGGTGGAATTATAGCTTGATTCACGATAGCATGGATATAACTTCATGCCAATACTTAGTCTGAGTTAGCCCTTGAAGTGTGGTTGCTATACGAATTAGAACCCACTTTTTCCCTTCGGAGGCCCTCATGTACTACCAACAAATCGAACTCGCACTGCTCATCGTCAAGCTCTTCATGCTCGCCGGTGTCCTGTCTGTTGTCGGGCTCGGTCTGCGCAAGTTCCTGCACGCGATTGCTGATTCCCGGCAGCAAGAGCGTATGCGTGAACAAGCGGTAGTCGCTTCCGCCCGTGCACGTGCTCAAACTCGTGCTCAAGCACGCAGCAAAGCTGCTTAACAAGACCTTCCTGATTTTAGAGCCCGCTTGTCGGGCTCTTTTTTTATAATGTTGCACGTTCGACACTCCACTGTCAAGATTTTAGATGCCTTGAGGTGCGAAAACGCTTTTAGATTAGTGGTTGCTATATGTGTCGTGTCTCGTGGAGGCGACGCACAACCAACCCATGATATCTAGCTGACCTAGGCCCTCCTGTGTCTCACCCGCACTCCAACAGCCTGCAGTAAGCGCCCACAGTCAATTAAGGAGTACCTCCATGCAAGTTTTCGGCAATATCGCAACCGCCCTCGAGAAACGTACCGGTCAGAACAGCGGCAAAGAATTCTACGTCTTCCGCCTGGCTGAGAACCAAGGCAAGGATGAGCAACGCACCACCACGTGGTACGACATCACCGCCTTCATCTCCGAGCTGGATGCCGACCTGCTGGCAAAAGGACAGTTCGTCAAGGTCACCGGCCGCCTGGAAGTCAAGGCGTTCAAGCGCAACAACGGTGAACCGGGTGCTTCGGCAACGGTTCTGGCCTTCAAGGTCGAGCCGGTCGAACGCAAAGCCCGCCAAGACGGCGGTGCCGACAGCCACGACGGCAACGACCCGATGTAATCGCCGTCACCTCGTGATTCTAAAAAGCCCCGCACTGCGGGGCTTTTTTTACACCAGAAAACATTACTTTTGCTACCTTCAACTTGACGCATGGAAACTTTTAGCATATACTGGCTGTATTGTTGAAATATAAGAGCGGTTGACTAGGCGTATGTCTATACCCTTCTCAACCAACCCTCTACGGTGACGCATGAAACTGAAGAAAGTAACAAAGAACGACCCCATCGAACGTCTGGCGGTGTCGGTTCACCAATCTGCTCTGGACCTTCTGGCCCGCTACCAGGCGCACTACAAAGCGACCTACGGTGAAGAAATCGAGCGCAGCCACCTGGTCGAAGAAATGCTGCGCGACTACATGGAATCCGATAAGGACTTCATGAAGTGGCATGCAGCTCAGCCAGCCCAGAAGCCGGCGAAGCGCACGAGTCTGGACGACGACCTGCAGAGCCAGTCGAACGGATGATGACGTCGGACACCCCGGGCACTCCGCTCGAGGTGTGGGACCTGAAGGGCAAGCTGCGGTACGAGCTTGCCCTTCAAATGGAAACCCCCTCGAACAACGTCATTAAGGGGATGCACTTCCATGCTTACAAGAATCTCCGCCGAAGCTGGCGAATGATGCTTCTGGCGGCACTGGAAGGTAAGCATCCCGAAGCGCCGGTTCAGCGGGCGTTTTTAGTAGTAACCCGAGAATGTGCTGGAGGAGGACTGGACTGGGACAATGCGTATGGGGGTCTAAAACCCATGCTGGACTGCCTGGTAGAGTCTTCAAGTAAAAACCCAGATGGACTGGGGCTGATTGTGGATGACAACCCCCGCAACATGCCATATCCACCTTTCGTACGGCAGAAGTCGGCCAAACCTGGCCAGGGTCGTACAACGCTTCAAATTTTCGAAATCGTCGACTGAAAAATTCAGCGACACGCTGAGTCTAAAAAGACCGGCAGGGGCAAATGACCCCGAACACGAGGCTTTATAAACTTTTTCAATTCAACGTAGAGCCCAACACACATCATGGATATGGCTGACCTGACCCCGAACACCTCGAACACCTCCACCGCCGCTGCTCGTCAGCGTAAAGCCGTGGTGCCCCCGAAGAAAGTCAACAAAGAAATGTCGGTGTTTGACTATCTGCGCCAGTGCCAGCCACCGCTGGACAAGAAAATCATCGACATCGCCTGCTCGCAGTGCCAAGTGCCGATGGACATGAAGAACGACGCGGCCCAAGAAATCTCGCTGATGTGGTCGCAGATGAAGCCTGATACTAAAAAGTTCAAGCCGGGCCAAATCGCCAGCTACGCGCACCAAATGGCACGTCACGCTGCCCTGCGCCTGCGTCGCGAAATCGGTTCGTCGGTTCGTCTTCCAGGCTCGGCCTTCCGTAAGCGTAAGGACGGTTCGTCCTACGTCACCCCTGGCGTGCTGGCACAAGCTCTGGACTGGAATGAACTGGAAAGCTGGTTCCAGACCGATGAAGGCGGTGGCGAGGCCAGCGGCATGACGATGCTGTCGATGGACCTGGAAGGCGTGGTCCAGATGCTCGAGGAAGAAGGAAAAGTCACCGCGGAAGAAGATGCGGATGAAGCCACCCGCGTAGAGCGCATCGAAATCCTCGAGTCGCACAAAGAAGAACTGTCGACTCGTCAGTTTTCCATCATGCGTTCGCTCATCGAAGGCGCGAACTACGAAGAAGTAATGGCTGAGCACCAAATCAAGAAGGGTGTCCTGATGCGCGAAGTGGCAGTTGCCAGCTCCATCATCGGCCCGCTGGATTTCTGATTTTCGCTATACACGCAATCATCGCACGTATCAAGGGACGGTTCTCTGTGAAAAAGCTCGTTTTCGGATTTGCACTGCTCATCGCTGCCAGTGCCCCCTTTGCTAAGGACTACGGAGTCCAGGGCAATCTATGGCCCATCACTGAAGTCGATGTCCGCCAACTGATTATTGGCCAGGCTGCCAATGTGGACTGGAGCAAGCCGCAAGCGCAACTCAAGGAAAGCGCGAAGAACTATTTGGAGAACCTCCCCAAGCGTCGACTCCCTCTCGCGGAGACGACAGAAACGACCTGGTTCGACCCGTCGATTGTTCTTACCAGTGACATCCAAGTGCCCGTAAAGCAACCTGACGGCTCTTATGTCTGGACGCTGATGTATCCGAAAGGCACCCGGGTCAACCCGCTGGAGAAGTATCGGCCGGTGACCGCTATGCTGTTCTTCGATGGTTCCCAAGAGGACCAGGTGAAGATGGTTCAGGAAGTGCTTCTCAAAGAACCTAACCGAATTATTGTCGTAGAAGCTGGCGGTGGGGATTTGAAAGCTCTGAACGAGACCCTCAAACGTCCAGTGTTCTATGGCCATGACGCGCTCATCAATCGCTTCCAGGTGAAATACCTGCCCACGCTCGTCTACGCCGGCGAAGGCGCCGAGCAGAACTACCTTGGGATTACGAGTTTCGCCGCACCGTTCGATGCCAATCAGGTAGTTCAGTCGTGGCCCGCGCTGCGACCGACCCCTTCGTCGACTCCAACTGGAAAGCCCAAATGAGCCCGCTCAAAAAACTTCTCGCCACGGCCGCACTGCTTATTAGCACCACCGCAAATGCGGTGGTCCCGGCCGTCTGCACCGGCACGTTTTTCAATCCTGTTACTGACACTGACTGGAACAATATGTTCCCCATCAGTATCGCAGGTGTAAGCATGTCCACCAGCTCCAACACCAGTCCGCCTTTGATGCAGATGATGCCACCGGTGTGCACCTGCCCAACCGTCGTTGGTATTCCCTTTGTAGGCATCGGCCTGACCTGGTGGCAGCCACAGTACGTCTCCGAAATCGAGCGACGTCCTGGATGCCTCCCATCCCTTGGCGGCGTTCAGGCCCTAAAGAATTACTCCATGCTGCACTCTGAACAGACGGTGGCCGACAACAATCACGCTGGCGAGTCGTCAAATCGAATGCAAGTGCACTGGTATGAATATCCGGTGGCGTCGATGCTGTCGATGATGGAGTCCATCAGCTGTAAGAACACTAATGGTTTTAATCTCGCGTACATGACCGAGATTGACCCTATGTGGCAGGATGACATTTGGAGCTCGATTTTCACGCCTGAAGCATCCCTGTTCTCGAACCCTATCGCCGTGGCAGCTTGCGCAATTGACGCGGTCGCCTCTACCTTCGACTATCCGCTCGACCCAATGTTCTGGTGCGCAGGAACCTGGGGTGCCGTCTATCCGCTCGCGGGTAACTCTGGCCACACTGGCGACCCCTTTACCATGAACAACCAGATTCAGGCGAAATTCATTGCCCGTAATCATCGCATGGGATTGTCGTGGCAGACGATTGGCCCGACCGCTATGTGTGGAGCGCACCCTAATCCAATTTGGATTAAGAGCCAGTACCGATTCAACCAGGTTGCACCGGTCGCTCGCCGTGGCCGCGCAGTCGTGACTGGTAGCAACGGGAAGCTCTATCAGTTCCCTCCGGTGACTAATCCGCCGACACAAGAACACACCGTCAACCTCATCTGGCAAGGACAACAATGCTGCGCAAAGGCGATTCCGTGATGAAAAAACGCATACTCATGACTGTGCTGGCGCTGGTAGCGTCGACTCAGCTGGCATTCGCCCAAAACAGCACCGACAAGCAGGAAGAGCCTGAACAGGGCTACATCCCGTACGGAAACCTGGAAAAGGCATCGAAAACTGATATTCAGCGAGCCCAACAGCTGGGCGAATCGGTGGCGAAGGAATTGCTTGACGCGTACCACCAACAAGCCACTCCCGAGATGAAGACGTTCGGTATGCAGCAGAAGCGACGTGCGGACGATATCGCCAACGAAGCTCTCGCGGCAGACCGGGACAAAGTCTTGGAGTTCCTGGGAGTTGACCCCCAGGCCGATACGGCTCTGTACTACTTCGTTTCTTGGTCCATGCCTATTGAGATGCTGCGTTCATACGCCATCGAAGCCATGTGGACTGGAGGTACGTTGATGTTCAAGGGTGTCCCGCCCGGGAAAGATATCGGTACGTTCATCCTGAAGGACCTTCGAAGCTTGGTGTACGGTAAGGGTGCATCCGCAAATATCTCGATTGACCCGCGCATGTTCGATTCGTATGAAATCAAGACGGTTCCAACTATCGTCTTTACGAAAGTACGGGCGAATATGAGCTGCCAAGGCGTGAATCCGGTAACGTTCAAGGAAGGGGACCAGACGTTGTCTTACGACACCTGCCCGGCACTTGACCCTTCGATGTATTACAAAATGAGCGGTGCGGTTACTACGAACTATGCCCTCGAGACATTTATCGAAGATGGCGCTGTGGAAGCCAAGCCTCACTTGCAAGCATTGGCGCGTGGCTGGGTCAATGGGAATGTTCCTGACAAATCGCAAAAGCCGTTCGCTGGCAAGTGGGAAAGCGTACTCACCCCTGAAGAACAGCTAAGTGCAAAAAGTACCGCCGATGTGCTGACCCGGCCAGCCGGCACTAAAAACTGAACATACAGCGCTCTTCAATAAGCCCCGCTCTAGCGGGGCTTGTTATTGGTGCTTCTCAACTGTCGTGTGAAAGATAAACACGAGTAAAGAGATTCACTATACGACGCAATCCCATTATGAGGCATTCAATGCGACTTATCCGCTTTCTGCCAGGTGCGCTTGCCGCCCTGATGACCTTTACTGCGGTGGCACAGACAGCGCCACCGTCACTGACGCCTGCCCAAATCGAAGCCGCCAAGACCGCGGCTGCTGGCATTAGCGGCGCACTGTCTAACCAAGCACTACAACTTGGTGAGGACGGGCGTCCTGTGTACGATGCTAATGGAAAGGCTCAGACTCAAGCTGCTAGTGCGAACACAATGCGCGATAGTATGCGTACCTTCCAGAATTACACTGGCATCGATGGCGCCCAGCAGATGGCGTCGCCAGGCAACTCCGGCCGCACGGGTCTTGTCAAAATTAGCGTCAACTCCACCTTTGACTTCAAGTGCGGTGGCCAAGCCCAGGTTAGCTCGGCGGGGGCTCTCGCGTTTCGAATCAATCGCTGCGAACCCAATGGCGGCGTTGCTTTGCAGTTGTGTGATAAGCCCGCCAAAGGCGGCACTTGCGCGACGGACAAAGACTTCCAGCCTGAGTTCACGCTACCCCCAAATGTCTTCTCGCAGCTTGGCGACATGCAACTGGGCCTGGGGTGCAATTCGACAGGCACCTGCCGCATCACGGTGAAAGGCTCCTACACCGTAGGCGGAAACGACGCGTCGCTAAAGCAACAGGCGGAAACCGCTGCAGGGAACGCGGATGATTCGACCATTGCTGGAACTTTGCGTAAAGCCGTCACAGACGGTGACTACGCGGGAAAAATGACCGAAATTGGTCAGCCATTGAAAGCCTGTGCCGATGCTAACGAAGCAAGTATGGCCACTGGCACCGCTAGCACTTGCGATGGGTCGCAAACTGTCAATATTGCTAATTCGCAAAGCAAGCCGGCTAGCACCGGGCCTAGGGTGTGCCTGAAAGAAGCCGTTAGTGAGCAAACGTTCACCCGGAGCTGCACCCGCACGTTCCCGTTGACCGAGCGCATCAGCTCGTATGAATACACGAAGACGCAAACGTGTACGCAGACCGATACCCTGGACCCTCTCAACAACAAAACAACATCGACGGATAGCTGCGCTAAGACTACCGACTCGAACGGCAACAGCACCGACCCACGGTCCGGTTATACCTCTATCGGGAAAAATGAGCGTTCGTGCACTAAGAAAGCACTGAAGCCTGTTCCCGTCGGTGAGCCAGAGCCGGAAGTTCGCGAGGAAATCTGCGTAGAATGGCAGCAAAGTGAGTACATGGTTAACACCAGTGTCAGCAAATTGCTGTCCCAGGCAGGTAGCCCTTCGGCTGTCACCGGAGCTTGTGACACGAATCCGCTGTCGGAAACTCGCCTGACCACGTGCCAAAGCAACAATTGGTTTGGCCGCACTCTGCCGGCCGCCGACTGCCAAGTACAAATGGTAGATGACGCTACCGGTTCCGGCGCGGGTATTGCTGTGAGCCTCGACTATAACGAAAAAGCTGGTTGCGGATTCTGCCTCACGCCGCAAGTAGGCGAGACCTGCTATGGAGCACCTAGCGCAACGGACCCAACTGACAGCTGCGCCGGCGCACAGCTGCAAGGTTGCAGCCTGCAATCGGCACAGCCACGAAATTACACCGGTGACGGAGGACTAGTCGCGTCGCAAGAAGAAATCTACCAGTGCAAAACCGAAACGAAGACATGCGTGCAGTGGAGTGCTGGCTCGGAAGATAATACCCTGTCCACTAACATGACCCTCGGCTTGGAAAATGTTCGTACTGGCCCGGCCACTGCTGATGGCTCGCTGAACAATGCCATGGTAGCTGCTGCAATTTTGGATGGCACCGCACAAGGCGTTGAAGGCCAACAGCAATCTCCAAATGTTCCGCTCATCTTCACTGGCACCGAAATGCGCTGCAAACGCGCTACCGGTGGTATCGGCCAACTGTTCGGCCGTAATTGCTGTGCCACGGACATTGAACGCCCAATCGGACGTCAGCTGACTCGAGCCGGTTGCTCGCTGGACGATGCTCGCCTGGCTGCAGCACGTCGTTCCCACTACGCCCATTATGTTGGTGACTACTGCTCCCGTAGCATGCGGTTCCCACGCCGCTGCCTTGAACGCACGGAAACATACTGCATGTTCCCAGGTATTCTGCCGCGTCTGGTACATGAACAAGGTCGTGTACAACTTGCGCAGATTGCCGGAAGCAGCCTGGGCGCGGACGTACAGCGCACTTCGATGAACTTCAACTACTACGATAAAGGCGAAGGTACTTGGGGCCCTGAAGCACTGGTCAATGGCGTCCGAGTGCACGCATGGCAATGGCCCGCTTACTGCTCGAATCCCGAACTCGCCGGTGAAAAGCTGCTGAACGACCCTAACGCAAAAGAGTGCCCAGGTGTAGTTTCGACTTGGATTGCTGCATGCGATAACCCGGGTGGATGCGGCGAACTTCCCGACGAACCAGACTCCGGTTCTTCGTCGTGGGCGCTTCACGTACTGGACCCTCTGCAAAACATCACCAGCGCGGTTAGCCGGTACTCGGTAGTAACTGGTGCATGCTCGCCTACTACTAACGCCTGCTCGTACACCGTAGCCGCATGGCCCGTCGGTAAAGGCGGCAAACTCGTAGTGACCCGTGATTTGAGCTGGCCTCTGTACTCCAATGAGCAGCCTGCCGCCGCTAACGTCAATGCTGCCGCTTACCAGATGAGCAATATCGCCGACCTGATGTTCCGCGGATACTCGATGCCTGGGATGGCCGGTGGAGCACTGCCGACGACTGTGCGTCTGGATTTCTCTCGCGATGGAGGTCAAACCTGGACAACGCATCAGCTATCGACTAACCTCCGTACGCAAGAGTTCACTCTGCCCGGCTCGGATGTTCGAGTCACGGGGTACTGCGACGCGATGACGAACCTGTGTGGCTACCGAATCACTGGAACTACGACCGTTGTAGGCAAGCCATGGGGCTCGGCCAAGAGCCCTGACTGTTCGGGATTCACTGCGGGGCAACTCTCGGCCATGGACTTTGGAAAGATGGACCTTTCTGAGTGGCTCTCGACCGTGTTGGAAAAGGCGCAAGGTCAAAACAACAGTGGGCTGGTAAGCCAAGCTACTCAGCAGGTGCAAGCGTACAACTCGGTGTATTCTTCCGGTGGTACGGTTACTGCTAAGGCAAGCGCACCTACCTCGGCAAACTTTGCTCGTGCGGTTCCGTCAGAAGGTTTCGGCCCGTTCGACGTGAAAGTCGTCGTGAGTGGAGTATGGCCTGAGATTACCGGAGACCCTGCAGTCGACCGTGACCGCGTAACTCGTGTTGAAGTTGACTGGGGCGATTGCAAGGCAAAAACGACCTTGTCGGCTGTCCCTGCTTCCGAAGGCAATGGTTTCAGCGGAATCCGTCGCTTCGAGGGTCCTGACACTTACTGGAGCTGCCTAGGTCTGCCGAGCAATACTAACGTGACTCACAACGTAAAACTCACTGTCTATACGACGTTGAGCGGTGTTCAAAACCGTATTGTGAAGGTGGAGAATGCCTACGCCACTTTCCCTGGCGGCAACAAGAACAACGATTATGTGGGCTCGCAAGCCACCGCGACCCCTGTGGACGCTACGCCACCGCCACCGCGCCCCTAACCCGAGTAGAAGGACATCATGCTTTACATCCAGATTATCATCATCGCCGTCGTAATCGCGTACGTCTTCGCCAAGTGGCAGGAGAAGATGGCTCGCACCCAGGCACAGCCCACCGCTCCGGTGGAACAAAGCCAGGAAGTACGACGTGTGCTCACCCTCGACGGCACAATCGCTTTCCAGGGCCCAGTCGGTTTCGTGAAGGCATTCGGTATTCCGCCGAGTGACGTCAGTGACCTGCGGTACTTCAGCGCAGCAAACGCTTCGCTCGACAGCCTGCCAGAACGCGTGCGCGAATGCCTGGCCCGGTCGTACCAAAGCGGCTTCGCCCGTGGATTGGAAGTGCCCGCCATGCTCGATGGCAGCCGAGCACTAGCAGCAGATGAAGCGCTGTATTTTGCGCTCGTTCAGCGCCCCAAGGTACCGCCGTTTATTGTCGCTTTCGTCGACAAGCTTCGCTCGAAGTAATACCGGCCCCTGATTGCCAAAGCCCCGCATGCTTTCTCGCATGCGGGGCTTTTCTTTTGTCAGAACTCTCCAAGACTGAATCGGCGTGCCTATACGTCCCCGTGGCTGCATAAGCCGGCGTGCGCGACCCCGTATAAATGGCCGGCCTTTACCTCTAAAAGTCTTTGGAGATTCACCTATGATGGTTGGACGTAAGGACGCTTGGGCGCTGATGGGTATCGGCGCAGGCGTCATTGCCGCTAGTCCCTGGCTAGCAGGCAATCCTCTCGCATTGCCCGCGCTTCTGGGCCCCGCTGCCGGCGCCGCCTGGTTCGCACACAAACGAGCCTTGGAATGGCTTGACCGCACCGATACCGTAAAGCGAGAGAATTTCATTCTCCCGTCGGACGAGAACTTCGGCGAGTTCATGCCTAACCAAGGCGGCCTGCGCATTGGATACACCCGTGACAATGCGATGCCCCTCGATATCGAAGATAACTTTCTTCAACGACACACCGCCATTATCGGACAGTCCGGGGTCGGCAAGACCACCTTGGGTGAATACTTGCTATGGCAACAAGTTTGCCGCGGCGGCGGCTATGTCTTCATTGACGCGAAGCTAGATGCGGATACCCGTGACAAGCTGGCGTTTATGAATGCGCTTGTAGGCCGCGCTGACGACTTTTACGTTTTGAACGTCGACCAGCCGCACAACTCGCACTCCTACAATCCCATTCTGAAGGGCGACTCGGACGAGGTCGCTTCCCGTCTGCTGAATCTTCTTCCGAGCGCAGAAAATTCGCCGGGCGCCGACTTCTTCCGACAGCAGGCTATGTACGCACTTACCGTGCTGACCGCCGCGCTCAAGAGCGCAAAGCGCCGCTACAACTTCAATGACCTTGCGATTTTGATGCAGTCCGACCGGGCGCTCGAGTCGCTGCTACGTCTTCCGATGGAAGATGGTGTACGTATGTCGCTGGAAGTGTTCTTGAACCAGTTCCGCAAGAAAGACAAAAACGGAACTGCCATTGACGTCGACAAGGTTAAGACCACTCTCGGTGGTATGGCGGGTCGTATCGCCCAGTTCGCTCAAGGCAAATTCGGACAGGTGTTTAACACCTACACTCCGGAAATTGACCTCACGGACATCGTGCGAAACAACAAGTGCCTCTACGTCATGTTGCCGACCATGGGTAAAGACCAAGCGGCACTGAACCTCGGCAAGATGATTCTGTCGGACCTTCGTACCGCGGTCTATAACGTCCAAGGCATTCGGAAGGAACTGCGTCCTAAACCACCTTTCCTCGTGTTCGCTGACGAGATGGGCTCCTACGTGATGCAGGGTATTGCCCGTCTGTTCGAACAGGCTCGTAGTGCGGGTATCTGCATGATTCCCGCGTTCCAGACTTTCGCCAACCTGCGCGCCATCTCGCCGGACTTCGAAGACATCATCATCGGTAACACCTGGAACAAGGTGTTCTTTAAGTTTGCGTCCAAAGACAGCCCGGAAACCGCGGCTGAAATTATGGGCAAAACTAAAAAGTACGTCCGGTCGCTGTCTGTCAGCGAAAACGAGGGCGTCAGCGCACAGAACACTCGAATGGGTCCTCAAGGAAGTGGCTCCTCCGGCGCTGGCATGAGCGAATCCTGGCGAGAGCAGGAAGAATATCGCATCACCCCTGACCACCTTAAATCGATGGGCATGGGTGAGGCTGTGGTTATGAGCGGACCGCGTGTATTCCACATTCGAACACCCATGCTCAACTTCCCGGCCCCTATCCCTGAGTTCAAGGCTAGCCGGCATCGCGTCACGATGCCGGCCGACGAAATTGGCCTAGAGCTGAAAGACCGCTACAAGGAGTTCCTGATGGCGGCTCAGGATGAAGGCGCAAAAATCGCAGAGTCCGAAGGATTCAAGGCGTAACGTGCGCGACAGCTAGAGCCATGCGCCAACCAGATGCCGCGACGCTTAACGCAGTCCTTACGGGGGTTGTGGGAGACCGCGTCTGCGTCGCGGATTACGGTATCGGTACGTTGGCAGTAGCTGTACAGGATGAGTCGCACCACAGGACGCCGCCCTGTCCATGGCGGTTGCCATGATGCGTACCGTGCTCGAGAACGAAACCAATCTGCAAGTGAGGTTGCTCGTTAATCGCGCACAGCGCCTTGTGCATATCGCCGTCGACCTAAAAACCGGCCAGCTGTTGGCCACTAACTCGCTACACTGACCATGAACACCATTGTCTTCGTCGCCGCCGGCGCAATCCTCCTCCTGGTTGTCCTAGCCAAAATCCCCGGCTTGGAACACCTTGTCAAACCACTCATCGACCTGTTGTTCTCACTGCTAAAGGTGATAGCCGAGAACATGACCAACTGGTTCGTCGTACTTTTTAAGCTGCTCTGGCAGTCCCACATGGAGTTGATGGCACATTTGGTGTTCAAAGCTGAAAGCCTCGATGCAACTGTGGCAATGCGCGAAAAAGAAAACGGGTAAGCAAAAGCATTTTAGAAGCCCGGTGACTATACGTAGTGTCACCGGGCTTCTTCCATACAAGATGTAGTAAGGCTAAGCCCGGAGCCTATACCTAGAAGAACAACCACCGGCTTCTCGGCCATGCGTTTGTTTGCATGCCTGCCACAGCCCCAGCCCTTTATCGAGTCAAGCACCCTTAGCTATACGTAGCGAGGACACTGCCTCTGTAGAGGGCAATTTTTACCCCGTGATGGGGATTGGAGCAATCATATATGGACACCATCGTCCGCAACAACCGAAAAGTCATTACCATCGAGGCCACCCGCGCCTCTGAAAACCACGTCGATGTGGCAAACGCCTGGGCCTCGGCTCATGGCGTTGCTGTCAGCAACGTCAAGCTCATCCGAGCTATCGGTACGTCGTTCACCATCGAGGCCGATGTCCTCGACCTGTCGGAAGCCCCGCTTGTGGCCCCGACCGTGAAAGCCGGTGTCGACTACAATCGTGACGAATGGCTGACCCCGTTTGGGCTGGCCACGCTGAAAGACCGCTACCTGCTGCCAGGCGAAACCTCGCCGCAGGATGCATTCATGCGCGCCGCACGCGCCTTCGCCGATGACGAAGCGCATGCACAGCGTCTGTACGACTACGCAAGTAAGCTGTGGTTCATGTATTCGACGCCTGTGCTGTCGAATCCGCCGCAACGCCTGACCTGGGGCAATAGCTTCAACGAGAACTTCGTTCCGGAGCGCTTCGAGAAGAAGGTTCGCGGTATGCCGATTAGCTGCTTCCTGAACTATGTTCCGGATTCGCGTAAAGGCATCACCAACCACTACGACGAGAACGCCTGGCTGTCGTCCATCGGCGGTGGTGTTGGCGGCTATTGGGGCGCTGTGCGTTCCAACGGTGTCGGCACCTCGGCGGGTTCGTCGTCGTCGGGCATCATTCCCTTCATGGGCGTGATGGACCGTATGGTGCTCGCCTTTGCACAAGGCGGTACACGTCGCGCGTCGTATGCGATGTATCTGGACATCAGCCACCCGGAAATCCTGGAATTCCTGGACATCCGTAAGCCGACCGGCGGTGACGCCAATCGCAAGTGCCTGAACCTGCACAACGCCGTGACCATCCCAGACGCGTTCATGGAAATCATCGAACGTTGCATGAAGGACCCGCACGCTGATGACAGCTGGTCGCTCATCGACCCGCACTCGAAGCGTGTCACCGAGGTGGTCAGCGCAAAGCTGCTGTGGCAGAAGCTGCTGGAGCTGCGCATGCAGACCGGCGAGCCGTACATCATGTTCGTCGACACCGTGAACCGCGCACTGCCGAAATCGCAGCGCGACCTGGGTCTGCGTGTTTACCAGTCGAATCTGTGCGCAGAAATCGTGCTGCCGACTGATGAGCTGCGTACTGCCGTTTGCTGCCTGTCGTCGGTCAACCTGGAGTACTACGACGAGTGGTCGAAGGACGAGCGCTTCATCGAAGACCTGATGCGTATGCTGGACAACGTGCTGGAGTTCTTCATCCTGAACGCTCCGGACGAACTGGCCAAAGCGAAGTACTCGGCAATGCGCGAGCGTAGTGTCGGCCTGGGTGCCATGGGCTTCCACAGCTACCTGCAGAAGAAAGGTCTGCCGTTCGAGTCCGCAATGGCAACGTCGGTGAATCGTCGTGTGTTCGCGTTCATCAAGCGCTCGGCTGAGCGTGCCACGGTCAAGCTCGCGCAAGAACGTGGTGCTTGCCCGGACGCCGGCGGCGAAATGCGTCGCAACATGCACCTGCTGGCGCTGGCGCCAAACGCGTCGAGCTCCATCATCTGCGGTGGCACCAGCCCGTCCATCGAGCCGAACCGTGCAAACGCGTTCACCCAGAAGACCCAGTCGGGTAGCTGGCTCGTGAAGAACAAGTACCTCGAAGAGGTGCTGGAACATCACGGCGCGAATACGGAAGAAGTGTGGCAATCCATCATCCTGAACAAGGGTTCGGTGCAGCATCTGACCTTCCTGACGCAGGACGAGCGTGACACGTACAAGACGGCGACCGAGCTGGACCAGCGCTGGATTGTGGAACATGCAAGCCACCGCCAGGAGTACATCTGCCAAAGCCAGTCTGTGAACCTGTTCATGGCTGCCGACGTCGATGTGCTGTACCTGCACAACGTGCACTTCATGGCATGGAAGAAAGGTCTGAAGACGCTGTACTACATGCGTTCCGAAGCCATCAAGCGGGCTGATTCGGTGTCGGCCAAGGTTTCCAAAGCTGAACTGAAAGACACCGAAAACACCTGCCTGTCGTGCGAAGGCTAATTGGAGCGAACAATATGGAAAATACATACGTCAACACCGTGAGCGAGGCGCCGCAAGGCGCTTCTGAGAACCAGGCTTCGCAAGCAAGCTGGGCTGGCAACACCCAGTACGGCGCGCCACAAGTCTCTGCTGAAAGCCAGGACTCGCAGCCGCGTTACACTGTGACGGATGCGAAAGGCTATTACAAGCCGTTCCGCTATCCGTTCGCCTTCGAGGCGTACCGCATGCAACGTCAGATGGATTGGCTGCCGGACGAAGTACCGCTGGCCGACGACGTCAAGGACTGGAACCAGCGTCTGAGTCAGAAGGAGCGCAATCTGCTCACGCAGCTCTTCCGCTTCTTCACCCAGGGCGACATCGACGTCGGCCAGGCGTACATGGACAAGTACATCCCAATCTTCAAGAACGAAGAAATCCGGATGATGCTGTCTGCGTTCCTGGGCATGGAAGCTGTGCACGCTCACGCGTACTCGCTCCTGCTCGACACCATCGGCATGCCAGAAGTGGAATACCAGGCGTTCAAGCAGTACGAAGTGATGGCCGCCAAGCACGATTACATCGCCTCGTTCGATGTGAACAACGAAGCTGATGTGGCCAAAGCACTGGCCGTGTTCTCGGCGTTCACCGAAGGTCTGCAGTTGTTCTCGACCTTTGCGATTCTGATGAACTTCTCGCGTGGTGACCTGCCGTCTGGCGCCCGCATGAAGGGGATGAACCAGATTGTTACCTGGTCCATCCGTGACGAGTCGCTGCACGTGGAGTCGATGAGCCGTCTGTTCCGAGTGTACATCGAAGAGCGTCCGCATCTGTGGACTCCTGAACTGCAGGAAGAAATCTACGCTATCTGCCGCAAGATGGTCGAGCTCGAAGATGCGTTCATCGACCTCGCGTTCGCGGAAGGCGGTATCGAGGGCCTGACCCCGGAAGAGGTGAAGCAGTACATTCGCTACATCGCCGACCGTCGCTTGCAAGGCATCATGCTCGAGCCGATTTTCAATATCGGTAAGAACCCGCTCATCTGGCTGGACTACATGATGTCGGGCGTGGAACACGCGAACTTCTTCGAGAACCGCGCGACCGAGTACGCCAAGGGCACGCTGACGGGCAGCTGGAATGATGTCTGGGCACAGCCGGAAGACGTGGTACCGGGCTTCGCTGTCGACAGCTCTGACTACGAAGGTCGTCCAATGGCGCTGCCAAGCTTCGCCGACGGGACGTAAAAATCAACTGCCGTAGAGATACGGTAGGCATTATTTGAGGCAGAAGGGATTTCCCTTCTGCCTTTTTCTTTTTCACTTGCGCAAACAAAAAGGCAGGAAGATTGCTCTTCCTGCCTTTTTATCTGACGATATTGTCAGTCAAACTTCGTCGGGGATATGTCGAGACCACCCGACTCGCTGCCGAAACTGTGCGTACTGATGGGGCTCAAGTCGTCCAGCGGGCTATTGTATGCGGTGGTCGAATCGGCCCAAGAACCGGTGTCTGGGTTAAATGCCGCCGAAGACAAGCCAGATGCCCCGTACACGTTACCGTTGATGTCAAAGCCGGCATTACCAGGGAGCATCAGGGTACCATTTGTGTTGTACCGAGGACCTTCGTAAGACAAATTGGATTGCTCCCATGCGCTGTCGGTGTTACCCGCGAGCAGGAGGGCGCGTCGGCGCTGACGCTCTGCATCCGTTGTTGCTTCCTTCTCCCACTCCCGCAGCATCGCCAGCTTGCCGTTCGTCTCCGCCGTCAGGTACTCTTCGAGGCTTACTTTGAACGTCCAGTAAAATACAGCCGCAACGAGAAGAGTCAACACGCCGGCGGCCAGTGCTTGGCCCACCCATACGCACCAGATGGCTCCCGCAATCAGGAGCAAGCAGCCTCGGTAGAGGTGGCGATTACTCGGACCAGTTAGCGCGTACTTCACTGCGCGAAACGAGATTTTTGTTTTTTTGTTACTCATAATACGAAATTCCTTCCTTGATGATTAGGCTGCCGCCTTCAAGTCCCGCACGTCGCGAAGGCTATTGATAGCGTGGTCAACACGGGTTACCGCGGTGACGGTAATTCCATCAATAGGCTTACGCAGCTTGCACTGTGCAGGAATGATAGCGTGTTTGAAGCCAAGCTTCACCGCCTCTTTCAGCCGCGTTTCGGCATTAGAAACAGCACGTAGCTCGCCAGCCAGGCCCACTTCCCCAAAAACGATGAGACCTTCAGGCAGCGGCCGGTTGACCAACGAAGAGTGGGCAGACAGCAACACTGCCAAATCTGCCGCGGGCTCCGTTAGGCGAACTCCTCCCACGACCTTAATGTAAACGTTTTGGTCATGTGCAACAATGCCTGTGTGCTTGTTGAGCACCGCCAAGAGCATTTGCAACCTGCCTACATCAACACCCGAGGCATATCGTTTCGGGTTCGGCGTTGGCGCATCTTCAACCAGCGCTTGCACCTCAACCAGGAAGGGGCGGTTACCTTCCATTGCCGTCAGAATGCAGCTGCCCGACACGGGCCTTTCATGCGCGGTCAAGAACATCGAGGATGGATTCGACACTTCCTCTAGCCCTTGCTCTCCCATGCTAAACACGCCGAGTTCGTTAGCCGAACCGAAGCGATTCTTCATCGCCCGAACCATCCGGAACGAAGAGCCCTCTTCGCCCTCAAAGTAGAGCACCGTGTCCACGATGTGCTCGAGAACGCGCGGTCCCGCTAACGTTCCTTCTTTCGTCACGTGCCCCACAAGGATGAGGCTAATGTTCTTGCTTTTTGCCAGTCGCGTCAGATGCGCAGCACATTCGCGAACCTGTGCCACGGTACCCGGGGCCGACTGCAGCGCACCTGAATAGACGGTCTGGATGGAGTCAATTACAGCAACGCAGGGCTGTCCTTCTTCCAGGTCCAGCAGAATTTTCTCGAGCTCGATTTCGGGCAAGATTTGCATCGGCGTTTCACCCAGTCCAAGGCGCTCTGCTCGCAGCTTCACCTGTTGAGGCGACTCTTCACCGGCCACGTAGACGACTTTTTCTTTGCGGCCCATGAAGGCCAACGCCTGCAGCAACAGGGTGGACTTACCAATGCCGGGGTCGCCGCCAATCAGGACGACAGAGCCCGGCACCAAACCTCCCCCAAGTACCCGGTTGAACTCTTCCAGCCCGGTGTCCATGCGAGGATATTCTTCACTCTTGACGTCTTTCAAGTCAACCGATTTGGCCCGAGTGCCTGTCCAGCTGGCGAAACGGTTTGCGTTTGATGCTTCCGGTTGCGCGACTGACTCCACCAAGGTGTTCCAAGCTTTGCAGTCGGGACACTGCCCCATCCACTTGGAAGAGACCGAGCCACAGTCCGAGCACACGTAGTTAGTCTGGTTTTTCTTTGCCATTTTAGACGCCAATTTTAGAGTATCTACATTTTAGCATTGTGGCTTTATAAAAGCAAGTAAAGGCTAAAACCAGCCACATACACTACCCCGTTCTTTCCATTCACCCGCAACATCATTAACACCCTAAAAAGGAGCACTTCCATGGCTGACGAAATTGACCAGGCCAATGAACAGGCCGAACGCTGGCTGAACCAGGCCCTGGCGAGCAGCCGGAGCACTGGCCCAAAACTGGCGCCGCGTGGCACATGCCACTACTGCGAGACATCATTCGACAAATCCGAGCCCGACTTCGCGCTGAAACTGTTCTGCGACAAAGACTGCGCAAAAGACTACGAAGACGAGCAGCGACTTAAAAACCGCCGCTAATGAGCGCCTGCGGTGCATCTGTAAGGAAAGCCTGAACATGGCCGCGAAAGTCTACACCGCGCAGCTCGTACTCGTGGCTGTCGGGCTGGACCGCAAGGCCCACATTGTTGATACCGAAAATCCTGCGGTAGAAGAGCTAGTTCGCGATTCTTCTGCACAGGCATCGGAGTACGTCGACGTGGGCCAGCTGACGGAGCCCGGTATTTATGTATGGGAAGGTGACATCCGGGTTAGCGAGGCCCAACCGCGAGGTTGGACCGGCGTCGTACCTGTTGTGCAATCAACCTGGACAGGCGTCACGCGCCGAGCAACGCTTTCTGACTTGGCCAAATATTCTCGCTGGAGACGTTAAGGGCTTACGCCTCTAATGCATTCACCGGTCTCATGGCACTACTAAAGAACCCGACCTCTGCTAACGCGGACGTCGGGTTCTTGTTTTACAGCGAGATGCCTGGAAGCAACGCCTTTACTTTTAGTGTGCTGTTACAACTTGTTACACTTTACCAGTTGAACATATAAAACTTCAGCATATACTCGGCATCAAGTCAGCTCAGCGATGCTAAAAACAGCGCCGCTAAAAAAGTTTACGAAACTTGTTGACGAGATGAAATTGCCTTGCTATAATGTTTGAACTCGCTGGGAAATCAGCGAAGAGAACAACAACCCGAAATACCGAATACTCAAACAAACGACGGAAACGAGAACAAACATGAACTCCCTGATTAACCTCCTGCTTGCTGCCAAACGTGCGTTGTCGCACGTGCTGAGCAGCTGCGCGCCAGTCGCGCTGCAGCACGGTTATCAGCCGTCGCCAGCACTCGGTTGCTCCAATAATATGCCCAAGGCCTTCATTGGCTCGTATCAAGGGTGGTTTAAGAGCACCCGGTAAGACCTGACAGACTCCAGGAGTCCCGTCAGGCCAAGCCGGACGGGACAGCAAGAGTCGATTCCCCAAGCATCAAAGTCCTCGAGTACCTCGAGGCGGAAATCGAAAAGAGCAAAGTCCCGTTCGGCTGAACTGAAAAGTTCCGCCGAGGCATCGTTATGCCTCACGGTCAGCCGGCCACTCCGGCGACCAGTCGCAACGGCGACACCGCATGTTAAAACCATGCGGCGCTCTTTAAAAATTAGATTCAGGAACTCTGGCTTTAAGCCTGGGTGGGTCTGTTGACCTACGCTGCGGAGCACGGGCCCCTTCGAGGGGGGTACCGCCGCGGAGTGCCCCTTCGGCTGGAGCTTTCGACAGAAAGCGCTCCCAGTGCGAATGCCACACCGAATAGGTGGAGGGCTGGAGTTCCTAAAATGAATTAGACCTGACGTTCACCAAAAACGTCGAGCCCGTGTACAGCGGGAGGTCGAATTCCGGAGAGATTCGCAAGAGTCTCTTCGTTAGAACGGATGCTAAATGGCTACCTTCAGTCGTGCGCCTTACGCAAGTAAGGGACTGAAGCGCAACCGAGCTGTCCGGTACTAAGCCCCTGCTGGGCCGCACCCTAGCAGGTTGGTCGTAAGACCGTAAAACAGACAGCTCGTTCTAACGAAGAGTGACGTGTCCAAGGCGGTTTACTACATCTGTCATTGTACCACATCCATCCGATTCCGTGCGGGAATAGCTCAGTTGGTAGAGCGCTACCTTGCCAAGGTAGAGGTCACGAGTTCGAGCCTCGTTTCCCGCTCCATATTATAGGGCTGCTGCCGGCCGCTGGCTCTGCCGGACAACCCGGCACCCGACGGGTTCAACTCCCGTCCAGTCCACCATAATCACACAGTATTTTAGGGGTATCGCCAAGTTGGTAAGGCACTGGATTTTGATTCCAGCATTCGGTGGTTCGAGTCCACCTACCCCTGCCAGTCAACGGTGCAGCATCGCGTGTATCGGCAAGTTGAGCGCTCGGCTTGTCGTGTGTTCGGGGCCAGGCAATGAACCTGGTGGCCGTTTCGGCCAGGCTGAGGTAACCAATCCTTCTCTGCACCACCAATATCAAAAACCTTGGGTAGATGTGCCGAGCGGCGAAGGCAGCTGACTGTAAATCAGTGACATCAGAAACACCGTAGGTTCGATTCCTACTCTGCCCACCAGAATCAATGCGGGAATAGCTCAGTTGGTAGAGCACTACCTTGCCAAGGTAGATGTCGCGAGTTCGAGTCTCGTTTCCCGCTCCAGTATCAATAGGGGTGTCGCCAAGACGGAAAGGCGCCGGTCTCTGAAGCCGGTTATGCGGTGGTTCGATTCCACCCACCCCTACCAAACAACCATGCTGTGCGTCAGCGCCAGCAAAATCCATCACCTGGGCAGGTGGCCGAGTGGTTAATGGCACCAGACTGTAAATCTGGCCTCTTAGAGTACGCTGGTTCAAATCCAGCCCTGCCCACCAGTTTCAACCATGCGGGTGTAGCTCAGTTGGTAGAGCTGAAGTCTTCCAAGCTTAAGGTCGCGAGTTCGAATCTCGTCGCCCGCTCCAGTTTCCTCCTCGTCGTTCTACGAGGGTCGTTCTCCCAAGCCTGTGCGGAGAAGTCGCACACCAGGCCGCGTGTCCCGCGTAAAACGGCACTTCGGAGGTGTGGCAGAGCGGTCTATTGCGCCAGCCTTGAAAACTGGAGGGTACCTAATAAGGCCCCGTGAGTTCGAATCTCACCGCCTCCGCCAATTTCTTTTGGGTAAATTTCCCCAAAAACCATTGTATCAAAATGCCGCGAGGCAGTCATGCAGTACCACCTGCCCAGGTGGCGGAATTGGTAGACGCGCTGCGTTCAGGTCGCAGTGTCCGAAAGGACGTGGGGGTTCGAGTCCCCCTCTGGGCACCAAACACTTTTTCATGGGGATGTGGCAGAGAGGCCGATTGCACCTGGCTGTAAACCAGGCTCCAAAAGACACGGTGGTTCGAATCCATCCGTCCCCCCCAAGTTTCAACGATGTAGATGTATGCAATGCCCAGGTGGCGAAATTGGTAGACGCGCTAGCTTCAGGTGCTAGTGGCCGAAAGGTCGTGCGGGTTCGAGTCCTGCTTCCCCTACCATCGTCAGTTAGCTCAGTTGGTAGAGCGTCTGTTTCATACGCAGATGGTCGGCGGTTCGATTCCGCCACTGACGACCAATACATGGGGCGATAGCTCAGTTGGGAGAGCGCCGCGTTCGCAATGCGGAGGCCACGAGTTCGACTCTCGTTCGCTCCACCATGTTTTGACCTTTCCGGACGCCTCGAAAGAGGACGTGGTATCGAGCGGTGTGGGGGCGATAAGCTTCCGTGGCGTCGTGAGGCTGCAGGACAATAACCCGACAAAACCTGCAGTAGGGTCGAAGTATCACCTCGTTGTAACCTCGCAGTATGCATTGCCCAGGTGGCGGAATTGGTAGACGCACAGCGTTGAGGGCGCTGGGACCGAAAGGTCGTGGGGGTTCGAGTCCCCCTCTGGGCACCATCCCCGAATGTGTTTTTTGGCGAACTCGCTGGTCTTCCGGATAAGTGACCTGTTCAGGCAGGAGCCCCGGCAGTTCTGCAGCGGGTTCACCAAAAAGCATCTCACAAGTCATCGCCGCGGTAGCTCAGTTGGTAGAGCACCGGATTGAAAATCCGGGTGTCACTGGTTCAATTCCAGTTCGCGGCACCATCCACCCTAAGCTAATCTTGGTGAAAGCGCCGGTTTGAAAAACCGGAGAGCCTGGTTCGAGTCCAGGAGGGTGGACCACTATTCAACGCCGTGATAGCTCAGTTGGTAGAGCGCTGCTCTGAAAAGGCAGGCGTCGCTGGTTCAATTCCAGCTCGCGGCACCAAACACATCCGCCCCAAGCTAATCGGGGACAGCGCTGGGGTGAACTCCCGGAGGCGTGGTTCGAGTCCACGGGGGCGGACCAAATTCACATACGGTAGTTCTCACAAAATTCAATGCGTCTGTAGCTCAGTGGTAGAGCACACCCCAACGGGTTGGTGGCTAACCGTCACCTACATGGTAAAGAGGTCCGGAGTTCGATTCTCCGCAGGCGCGCCTCATCAATGGCGGAATAGAGGAGCGGTCGTCCTCGCCAGTTTCATAAGCTGGAAATCGCAGTGTTCGAATCCTGCTTCCGCAACCAAATACTTTCCCCGGATAGCTCAGTAGGCCAGAGCAGCGTCTTGATAAGGCGACGGTCGGCGGTTCGATTCCGTCTCCGGGGACCAGACAATCGCAGTGCGACAGCTCTTTGAGAGCGCACTTGCCAACAATTGATGGGCCGGAAGCTCATGTGGTATGAGCCCTCGACTCATAATCGAGAGGTAGACAGGTTCGAATCCTTCCCGGCCTACCATCCGATTGCGCGTCAGCGCCAACCATCACCATCAACACATTTCCCCGGGTAGCTCAGTCGGTAGAGCGGAGTCTTGATAAGGCTAAGGTCAGCGGTTCGAGTCCGCTCCTGGGGACCAAGTTTCAACGGAGGCGTGCCAGAGTGGTCTATCGGAGCAGCCTGCTAAGCTGTCGGTGCGCAAGCGCCGCGTGGGTTCGAATCCCACCGCCTCCGCCACTCACAAGTAGTACTCAGTATCAATTCCGATGTAGCTCAGTTGGTAGAGCAGTGGATTGTTAATCCATGGGTCGCTGGTTCGAGTCCAGCCGTCGGAGCCAATCAATAGGTCGGTAGCTCAATTGGCAGAGCAGCGGTCTCCAAAACCGAAGGCTGTGGGTTCGATTCCCTCCCGACCTGCCATGTTTCCTGTTCCGATGTAGCTCAGTTGGTAGAGCAGCTCCCTGTTAAGGAGAGGGTCCCTGGTTCGAGCCCAGGCTTCGGAGCCACGTATATCGCCGGCGAGTGCTTCTCGGCACCGCCCGCCCGATTGCCAAGCCTGTGGACCAGGCTCCTTCACTAGGGTCAAGGCGTGCGCGCCTAAGTGCTCTGCGGACCAGCCGCAATCCATGCTGGAGTAGGAGCTGATGCCGAATGCATCAGCAGGGAGCGACTGAGGGGAGGAAGCCTTTCCGTGACGTTGCCGAGGTCTTGAAGTAGACACCTTCGCTGAATTGGAGACTTCATGCTGACGGGGAAGCCGAAAGCCGTGCTGGCCGCAAACCAGGGCGCAACTATAGGGGAGTGAGTGCAAGTGGCCTAAGCCGGCACCCTCTGAAGGTGTATGTTCGCTGGTTCGAATCCAGCCTCCCCTACCATTATCCGCCGCTAGCTCAACTGGCTAGAGCAAGAGACTTTTAATCTCGAGGTTCCGGGTTCGAGTCCCGGGCGGCGGACCAAACAACAACCAATGTAGGCGGTCCGCCCTACTACTCTCCACCGCTAGCTCAACTGGTAGAGCACTCGGCTTTTAACCGATAGGTTTCGGGTTCGAACCCCGGGCGGTGGACCAATTAACACATAGCTCAATCGAGCGATTTGCAGGACCGAACGCGAAACGGCGAGCGGCCATGAAACGGACATGGTGAAGGCAAAAACCGTAGACAACGAAATCGGGGTGCGTATTTTGCAGGTGCAGCTGCAGGCTTCGTGAGTGGTCTGTATGTGATGCGCGTTTGAAGCACCCAGGAGCCTGGAGTAATGACCTAGGTGGTATGTCTGTGCGGGTTCGAGTCCCGCCGGTCCTGCAAATCGTTTGAACAATCAAAGCCCAGGTGTCGGAATCGGTAGACGAGGCAGCCTCAAAAGCTGACGCCGCAAGGCGTGCGGGTTCGAGTCCCGCCTTGGGCACCAATCAATAGCAGTATCAACACCATCGGGGTGTAGCTCAGCCTGGTAGAGCGCTCGGTTTGGGACCGAGTGGCCGCACGTTCGAATCGTGTCGCCCCGACCAACAAACAACCCATGGCGGGTTGGCAGAGTGGTTATATGCAGCGGCCTGCAAAGCCGTGTACATCGGTTCAATTCCGGTACCCGCCTCCAGTTTCAATTGGCCAGTAGCTCAGTCGGTAGAGCGGCTCCCTGTTAAGGAGAAGGTCGCTGGTTCGAGGCCAGCCTGGCCAGCCAGTTTCGCAGTAAGTACATGGCGAGGTGTCCGAGAGGCCGAAGGTGCCGCACTCGAAATGCGGCAGGTTGCTAATCACAGCCTCGTGGGTTCGAATCCCACCCTCGCCGCCATAATCAATGCTCGCAAGAGCAAATCACGTAGCGCGCATTGCTCCGCTGTGACCGGAGTTTGGTAACGGCCCTGACTGTTAATCAGAGAGACCCGAGAGGGTTACGCAGGTTCGAGCCCTGCCAGCGGAGCAATGCGCGTTACACAGAAGTCTGTTTTGGGGTGGCCGGAGTTCGGTTGGTAGAGCACCAGGTTGTGACCCTGGGAGTCGCGGGTTCGAGTCCCGTCGGTCACCCCAAAGCAGATTTCATCATCGGGGCGTAGCGCAGCCTGGTAGCGCACCTGTCTGGGGGACAGGGGGTCGCAGGTTCGAGTCCTGCCGTTCCGACCAAACAAAGCCTGCCGGCGCCGCCGGCGGCAGCATCATGGAGATGTGGGCGAGTGGCTTATGCCAGCTGTCTCGAAAGCAGCCGTATCAGTGCCCCTGGTACCGTGGGTTCAAATCCCACCGTCTCCGCCAGTTTCAATCGTGGGTGTAGCTCAGATGGTTTAGCAGCAATCGGCTTTTAACCGATAGGTCCTGGGTTCGAGCCCCAGCGCCCACACCAAATCCTTGGTAGCAGCGAAGACATTCTCGCTTTGCTACCTTCTTCAACCAAGCAAAGGAGTTCCTGTCATGGACAGTGACAAGAGTGGCAAACCCTTCCGGGTGTAACTCAGTTGGTAGAGTATCTGGCTTTTAACCAGAGAGTCGTCGGTTCGACCCCGACCGCCCGGACCAACTTTCGCAGTCGATTTAAGGATGTGCCTTGCTCTCAGCAGGTTCCATCGTTAAGTCAAACGCAACCGACCAAAAACACATGCTCGAGTAACTCAGAGGCCTAGAGTACTGCCTTGACATGGCAGGAGTCGCTGGTTCAAATCCAGCCTCGAGCACCAGCTTCAACAGGGGATTCGCATAGCGGCGATTGCACCGGGCTCCAAACCCGGCGAGGCAACTCCACACAGGTTCGAGTCCTGTATCCTCTGCCATTTTCAGCAGTACCAACACCATCGGGGTGTAGCTCAGCCTGGTAGAGCGCTCGGTTTGGGACCGAGTGGCCGCACGTTCGAATCGTGTCGCCCCGACCAGTTTTTGCAGACAGATTGGAACGTTGAACTCAACAACGAGCTGCCTGTTTGCCACAAGTATCGGCTTAGTTATCGGGGTGTGCCCCACAGACGGAGAGGCTGCTGTCGAAAGTGCCTTCACCCCTTCAGGGGTGGTCGACCAATATGGGGTCTTAGCTCAGATGGGAGAGCAGCGCCTTTGCAAGGCGACGGTCGTCGGTTCGATTCCGACATTCTCCACCAAACACAATGCGGGTATAGCTCAGTTGGTAGAGCGTCACGTTGCCAACGTGAAGGTCGCGGGTTCGAGCCCCGCTACCCGCTCCATGATTCAACCGCATGCTGACGCATGCCCATATAGACCCTCCCTCCTACACGCGGATTCAAACCTACGTGTCCGGTCATGGGTCTGCACAAAATATCTGACGAAAAACTTGCTGAGCTGGTGAGCCAGTCCAACACTGTTATGGAAGTATGTCGCAAAATCACCGGAGGTGACGTCGCGAAGAGTACTCACAGCCACTGGGCAAAGCGCATCAAAGCCGCAGAAATTTCGACAGTGCACTTCAAGCGTTCTGCTCCAACAGTACGAGTCCCGCGGTCTGTCACAGCTATCCTCTCGGACCATACAGGCGCAATCTATCGCACACATGCAAAGGACCTGCGATGGGCTCTGCAACAAATCGGTCGCCCCTACGTTTGCGAAAAGTGCGGGCTGGAACCGTGGTGGCAAGGAGAACCGCTGGTTTTGCAGGTAGACCATAAGAATGGCAATAACAAAGATGACCGGGCTGAGAATCTGCGATTTCTGTGCGCAAACTGTCACTCCCAAACGACGACATTCGGCTCCAAGAACGGTCGGTCAACTTCCTGGATGGATGAGAACAATGCGCTCGACAGAAAGAAGCGACTTGAAGTCCTCGAGGCTGTTGACTTAACCGTTCCTGGCGCCCTTGCGGCCATCGCTCCGGTCTTAGGGGTAAAGAGTGCTAGTTCGGTATCGACCTGGATATCTCGTCACCACCCCGACGCGGCCGGAGTCGCGGACGGCCGGCGGAAAAAGCAAGCCCAACGGGTAGCGGAGGTTCTAGCAGCTCTTGCTACCTCCGGAATTGATTTTGGCGGTTACGGCTGGGTCACGAAGGCCGCACCAATTGTCGGGGTGGTGCCGCAAAAGGTGAGTTCGTGGCTTAAGCGGGAAGCCCCCGAGTTTTATGCTGAGAACTGCTACAAGCGTGCAGCCCCAAAGAAGTCGTAGTGAAGAAAATCAGGCGCTAACAATAAGAGCGTCGACGGAGTCTGTAACCGTCAAACAAGGGTACTTAGGGGTAATCGTGGTGGAATTGGTAGACACCCCGGATTGTGACTCCGGTCGTTGCAGGTTCAAGTCCTGTCGATTACCCCTAAGTGCCTTTATCGGAGCGTAGTCCAGTGGTAGGTCGCCTGCTTTGGGAGCAGGAACTCGAGTGTTCGATTCACTCCGCTCCGACCACGTTTTCGGCGAAAGCCACATGGGGGATTAGCTCAGTTGGGAGAGCAGTAGCTTTGCAAGCTAAATGTCATCGGTTCGATTCCGATATCCTCCACCAAACATCAGAAGTACAAGCCCGGAGGCACTGCGTCAACCGTTGACGGCAGTCACTGCCGAGCTGTGTCCTCCGTACGTTAGGTTGTTCTCGAACAAACGACCCAACGGGGGTCCCAGTCCATTGAGATACTGCCGACGTTATCAACAGTACGCCATACTAGGTGGCCACCTCCGTCATGTGAGTCAGAGTTCCAGAACCAACCCGTGCCAGTCATGTCGTAACCTGCGGCTGCAAAGACCTGAGCACCGTACGCCGCATACACCGATTTGAACTCCGACTGGCTCACGAGTTTCCATCCGGGCGTGCCGTTGATGGTGCTGGCACAAGCCGATACCGCGCTCGTGTACTGCAGCATCGACTTCATCCGAACCAATGTCAGGTTTCCAAGAACGATTTCTTCGAAATCTTTTTTCACAGGCGGAACAACCACAGGAGGTGTCGTTGGGGTAGTAGGCGCAGCCTCCCCCGTCGTCAGCCCCTTCAGGGGCACGTACATCGCGTATTGGCCTGCCCAGGCAATCGTGGGCAATAGCGCAGCGACTAGAATGATTTGTTTTAGCTTCATGTGTTGACTCCAGGTGAAGGTTTACTTTCGATATTTGCTAGATTCGCCGAATGACGGGTTAATTGTTTCGGACGCAGACCGTGTACCAAGGGTCGACATCATCAGCGATGCTTCCACGATTATCGAGGGGGCGAGATACAAGATGCTGGCCACCGCGGTAAAACTCGTTCCAAATCCAGCCAATCGATGACATGTCATATCCGGCATCAGCAAACATTTGCGTGCCCGTTGCATTGATGATGGGGGTGAACTCGGCTTGAGTGACAATGCGCCAGCCCGTCTTTCCGTTAAGCGTTCCCGCACACGCAGCAACGGCTGCAGCATAGTTCATTCGGGTGCTACCTACCCGGGCAAGTGTCAGACCGCCATAAGAAATTTCCTGCTGTGCGCTCAACGTCGGCGTGCCGCCAGGCGAGCTCGGTGCAGTAGCAGTCGTGCTAACGGAGAGCCCCTTAGTTGGAATATGCATCGAATAAGTGGGTGCGGCCGATGCGGCAGCCGGCAGTAAGACCGCCAGCCAGAAAACAAATTTTGGGTTCATTAACAGATGAATGGCAGTAGATAAGAACCGCGTATAGCAACGGTTTTTGAACTTTTAAGCTACAAATTCGGGGTGTATTGTCAGTCTGGTAGACGGCCGGGTCCGGAACCCGGAGGCCGCTGGTTCGAGTCCAGCCATCCCGACCAGAATATAAACCTTGGTCACATACTATGACTCAAGGGCAGCGCGTATCGCTGCAACTGAACAACGGAGAGATGGCAGAGTGGCCTATTGCACCATCTTGGAAAGGTGGCGAGTCTTCAACGGCTCCGAGGGTTCGAATCCCTCTCTCTCCGCCAGATTACCTTGGAGGCGTGCCCGAGAGGCCGAAGGGGTCGGACTGCAAATCCGATAACGCGCAAGCACACGTGAGTTCGAATCTCACCGCCTCCTCCAGATTCTGCGAAAGCAGACAGGCATGCCTCTCTTCGGAGAGGTTGTGCTAGGTCAGCTGAGTCTGACTTCTCCTCGCAAGAGGGGTTATTCCAGAGCGCTTGGCTCGCCAGGCCGCTTTGGAATAACTATGCTGATGTAGCTCAGTGGTAGAGCACTCCCTTGGTAAGGGAGAGGTCGAGAGTTCAATCCTCTCCATCAGCACCAGATTCAGGTAGGTGAGCCTTGCGGTTTGTCCGCTATTGGCCAACCTGCCCGATAACTCGGCGTCCTAGTTCGCGCCGGTTCATCCTGGTCCCGCATCTGGTGCGAGATAGCGGCTGGCCGAGCCGTGTACAGGAGGGGGACAAAGCTTTAGTGGGTGCCACGAAAAACAGTGGTGCTCGCGGGCTGAGCAAGCTGGCGAGCTGAAATACGTGATGTGACTCTACCGGCATCGTGAACAGGAAGAGCGGCTGTGAAGCCGAGTTGGACCTCCTTGCTTTCCCGGACGACCGTCAGCTGCGCACTACGCGTAGCGCGCTGGCCGCCCCGGAGACTCCTAGCGTGACATGGACAAAAAATCCCACGCAGCCGTCGGCGACTTGCCAAGCTAATAACGGTCGAACTGAAGCTATCTACCGAGTATGGCGGTAGAAGGTGACCGGCTCCCCTCCTGACAACAGTAGCTCAATACGCCATGCGGGTCGCTACCGCTACGGAAAACAAGAGCCGGGCAATGCGCCCGAGGTTCAGGGTTCGAGTCCCTGCTGAGTGTTGGGTCCTAGGTGTAGTGGGGTGGGAAGTTGCACGGGGTTCGCGGCCGCAAGGCGCCTGGCTACCGGCCTTCCCACCTGCTCCCGAACGCAATTTAGGTGACCCGTTACCTTAAGTGCGGGCTTGAAATACGGTGCGATGCTAACCGCAGACGAAAGTTTGAAAAAGCAGAGCTGATAGGTGCCTCATCCCTTCCCTGGAAGTTCTAGTCGCCCTATGTTGTCGGCAAAACGCAGTACGGTGCTGGCCTCCGGCCACGCACCACCCTTGGGGGATTAGCTCAGTTGGGAGAGCGCTTGCATGGCATGTAAGAGGTCACCGGTTCGAACCCGGTATCCTCCACCAAGAATTCGTACCTTTCAACCTTTTTGCAACCTATGGGTGCGCCGGACTAGCAGGAAGTTACCCGGGCGCGTAGGTTGCACCTCACAATTCCGATGTAGCTCAGTTGGTAGAGTAGTGGACTGTTAATCCATTGGTCGCTGGTTCGAGCCCAGCCGTCGGAGCCAGATTACCTTGGCCGGTTATTTCAGCGGTTAGAAGACCTGCTTTACACGCAGGGGGTCGGCGGTTCAAATCCGTCACCGGCTACCAATATCAATCGGGTACTCAAGGCCCACCCGAGCAGCACCCTCAAGCGGCTTTCCTTAATGGAGCACCAGCAATGAAATTGCACATCGAAATTCGCGCTGCTGAAGGCGGCGACGATGCGAAAGCGCTGGTCCTGGTCCAGGCAGCGCTCTATTCCAACTACGCGCAACGCCACGGTTTCGTGGTCGAGGCAAAGACTGAGCGTGGCTGACTGCTCCTAGTTGTTGAGGGCAAAGGCGAAGCGCTTGAACGGCTGCGCCAGGAAGCCGGCGGACATCGCTGGCAGCGGGTACCACCCAATGAACGCCGCGGTCGCGTCCATACGTCCACTGTAACAGTGGCGGTCATGAGCGCAGAGCAAGCGGCCAGGGTTTCGGTATCGCGCGACGACGTGGATATGCGTTTCACCCGAGACACTGGGCCAGGCGGGCAGCATCGCAATAAGACGGATTCTTGCGTGGTTCTCACGCACCGGGAAACTGGGGTATCGGTCAAAATTGACGGTCGCAACCAACACCAGAATCGCCGGGTCGCTTTCGACGTCCTCAACGAACGCCTGCAGCAAGAAACTGAGCGGGCTGAGCGCCAGGCGCGAAATGCCGAGCGCGCGCAACAAGTGGGAAGCGGTGAACGCGGCGACAAGATTCGCACGTACCGCGAACAAGACGACCGAGTCACTGACCATCGTAGCGGCAAGTCCGCTCGACTAGTCGACGTGATGAAAGGCCGCTTGGACCTACTGAACTAATCTTTACCGCGCGGCGGAGTTCTCTGCCGCGCACCCCTCGGAGGGTTACTCAAGTGGTTACGAGAGCAGCCTGCTAAGCTGTCGGTGCCGAAAGCGCCGCGTGGGTTCGAATCCCACACCCTCCGCCAAATTCCAAACGTCCTTGAGCATGTGCGCCTCTCTATACAAAGCAGGCTACTACTCCATCAAAGGACTATCATGAACCATTTCAAAAAATTTGTTGCAGCATTTGCGCTTTCTGCCCTGGCTTCCGTTGCGGTTGCCGCGTCTCAAACATCAAGCAAAACGGACAACGATGACGCGCATGCTGTTGGCATCATTACTCCAAGTGTGGCGACTTCGGTGGTGGTGTTCGATAACTATATTCGGTTCCGCGAGACCGGCGAGTTTGGCGTCTGCGAAGACGGCCGCGACCTGGCGCGCTGCGATACCGAAAAGTACCTCACGCTCGAGCAGTTCCTGGCGAAGTTCTACCCGAAAGCGAAGTATGTTGGTTTCCGCCTGCTGATGAGCAGTCGCTCTGGCGGGGACACGTACTTGTACGTCTACATTAAAAAAGCGCCGCAGTAACCTGCTCGTCGCGTTTGATTAAAAGGTCCGCTCTTGTGAGCGGACTTTTTCTGGGCACAGTACTAAGGCCTGGTCCTTACTCGAATAGCTCAGTTGGTAGAGCGCTGCATTCACATTGCAGAGGTCGCTGGTTCAAGACCAGCTTCGGGTACCAAATTTCAAGCTTCTGCGTTAAGTTTGTTGCCTACACAAGATAGGACAAACAACGAAGGAGTCAACATGGGCATGTCCCTCTCTGAACTACCCCGCATGGGCAACCTGCATCCCCGCGACGCTCGCGAGCTCGCGCGGTCATTGCGCATGCTCATCCCCCGCGGTGAAACAGCCTCGCTGCGCACCGTTCGTGAATTCTTACGAGCGTCAGCATTCGAGTCGGTTTCGCATCAGGATATCGTGAGCGCCGGCTGGCTAACAATTACGGAAGACGGCCGCTATAGCGCAGACACCTACCAACGACGGCTCGCCGCTGGCGCAGTTGACGGTACGCGAATGAGCTTTGAGGATGCCGCTGCCCTGGTCGATGAAGTCCGCGCCCGGGTCGCTCGCGTCGACGGCTACAAAGGTCGCGTCAAGGTTCTGCGTGTGGTGCTCTATGGCAGTGCCGCACGAAGCACTGGTAACGTAAAACCTGACATCGGCGACCTCGACCTGGCCGTTGAAATCGAAATCTGCAGCGAACAGCTGTATCTCGAGCTCAGCGACCTACCAGACGAACAGCAGTGGCGAGCGGCCATTGAAAGGTCTGGTTGGGACGAAGTGCTCATGCAAGGTGACGACCGTGTAACAGTCGCCGGCAGTCTGACACGAGTGCTGACGCTCTTCAATCGACAACTTCACGGTCTTGAATTGCCACCAACGGAGCAGCGCCCATGCCTGGTCACCATCTGGCAACACCCAGACGCAGCGCCGACTCCGTCAGCGCCGGCCGACGTGCCCGCACTATGGCGCCCGTTAGTTGAAGACGATGAGCTGGATGCCTGCCAAGCGGGCTTGCTCGAGACGCTAGCGTTCATCGAGCACCGGAGTATCCAGGAAGAAGAACGCGCACAAGCTATCGCAGACCGTCTGCTACGCCAGATGCTTAAATGATTTACTCACCTCGCTCCGACAGACTTGTCCGAGCGAGGTTTCTTCAACCCAAAGAAAAAGGCAGCTAGAAGCTGCCTTAGGAATCAGGTAAATACATCAGAAAGCGACCTGTGCGACGGTGTTCGTGTCGAAATTTTTAACGAAAAGCTTCGAGGCATTCAGCGTCCGGGCACGCTGTTTGGCTTCGATGAGGTTGGTGGTGGAAATGGAATTTTCGCGACCATCTGCAAATTTGCACCAGAAAATAACCGACATGACTGTCTCCAAATAAGTTGTCCTGTCATGTGTAGTAACCGTCCGTTCACTCCCTTGCGCCCGTAGCTCAGTGGACAATAAGAGCAGGGGTCTTCTACACCCTTGGCCGGGGGTTCGAATCCCTCCGGGTGCGCCAAATAAACTCGTTAGATATACAAACGACAAGCTGCGACTGCTCTGCGGTTGTAGAGGTAGCGGCCCTTCGGGGCGTGGAAACCACAATTCCTTCCGCAAGGAAGGCCCTGGGGTCATAGCTCAGTTGGGAGAGCACCTGCTTTGCAAGCAGGGGGTCGTCGGTTCGATTCCGACTGGCTCCACCAGGATGTCCGACCTACGCGTGAGTCCCTAAGGTCGTTAAAAAACAGAAGCTGGCATCAGCCAGTGGACCCGCGTAAGCACCAGCCGAGGTCGCCACCGTAAAGGTGAAGTATCGGCAGTCCTGGCAGCGGCAGGACACCATGCCCGTGTAGCTCAGTCGGTAGAGCAGCTGCTTCGTAAGCAGACGGTCGGAGGTTCGATTCCTCTTGCGGGCACCAACATCGCGCGATTAGCTCAGTGGTAGAGCGCTACCTTGACACGGTAGAGGTCGCTGGTTCGATACCAGCATCGTGCACCAATCACCATACTTCCTGATGCCTAAGAACTGGCCGCGGTCCCTACACGTAAGAGGACGGCGGCTGCGGCGTCCAGGATGACAAAACATGGCTGCGTAGCTCAGTTGGTCAGAGCACCGTCTTGATAAGGCGGGGGTCGATGGTTCAAACCCATCCGCAGTCACCACTTTCCCCGCAACCACCTGACCCCAGGAGCCAACCATGGAAACCAAGACTGAAAAAGTCTCCATATTGGCCGTCGACCGCGCTTATACGCCAGACAGGTGGATTGACGCGCAGACGGCCATAAACCTAATCAGCCGAGGAGCCGTACAAAACTCCTTTGGCAAAACCGCCCTTACCCTACGTGGGGGCATGAACGCCCATACAGGCAAGCAGTCCGTGATGGAAGTCGGTTCGATTCTCGTCATTGACACCAAAAGCTTCCTGGTACAGGACTTCGGATATGCGCCGCTCGAGCGTGAGCTGCTGTTCAACCGCGACATGCACATCTGTGCTTACTGCGGCGACTCTTACAAGACGCGCGACCTCGAGATGGAGCACGTGACCCCGGAATGCCAGGAAGGCCCCACCTCGTGGGAAAACCTGGTTACCTCCTGCCACTGGTGCAACCAGAAAAAAGGTGGCCGTACGCCTGAGCAGGCGGGTATGGAACTGTTGTACTACCCATACCGCCCGAGTCGTTTCGAGTGGTTGATTCTTCGAAACCGGAACATTCTGGGCGACCAGATGAAATTCCTCTTGGAGAGCCTTCCAAAGAACAAGCCAAGCCGGCTGCAGCACTGCACCGACGCTGAACTGGCCGCGTTCTACCGTAATGCGCCTATGGAAGAGTGGGCGGGCGCTCTCGCAGCCTAACAAACGCTGCTCTTCTCCAAACATCTCGCGGCGCCTCGATGGCGCCGCACTCTTAACCAAGCGTCCGTGGCCGAGTGGACTAAGCACTTGCCTCCTAAGCGAGCTCACGCAGGTTCGATTCCTGCCGGACGCACCAAATTCTATGGTGGCATGGGGCCATTTCGCCGACCCCATGCTGTTTTTTCAACTCACACAGGAGTAGATGATGAAACCCGGCGTATTGCAGAAGTTCCTCACTAACACAGACGAAACGGGCCGGTTCATCGTCACATCTGTCCGTACGGGCAAACGGTACTTCATTGAACCGATTGACAACGGTAACGTGCGAACTGAATGGGGCTCGATTGACCCCGCCACCAAGCAGCTGACCAACAAAAAGGGCCACGACAAGTACAAAGGTGCTGTGACCGAGAAAGAAAGCCTGATTACAGAAGAAAACGGGTTTTCCAATATCGAGCTCCTCGAGCCGGGTACTAGTCCTTTTGCGGTGATTGAGCTACGGGATGCGCAGTATCCCGCACTTGCACAAGCTGCGTAACGCTTTGCTGGTAAGACCAGACCCTATGGGGGTGTGATAGGACTTTGGAGATGAATGGCCTTGCAGAGCTCACAACCCTGCAGGGTTCAACCAGAGGCTAAAGCGCACAAACGGAGGATGGGTACTGCGGAGAACTGACTCTCCAAGGGGATACCCCACCGGCCAGCACCTTTTCAACAAACTGGAGCACACGATGAGCGCTACCGCCCACCTTTCCCGGGCAACTCGTCGGTCAGCCCTGGCCAAGTTGCCGAAGAAGGCCGCAGTCGACCCCCGTGTCGACGCCCGCCTTCGCCGGCTAACTGCCCGGGTTCTCGATGAGCTAAAGGCTCCGGGAGCAATCCCCAGCGTTGCCATCCTGGCGGCGCTACATGAAGCACGCGAAGGCTGACCTCTTCGCATTTCGTGCCGGCTTCCCCCAGTGGTCGAAGGGACCTGCCTTGTAAGCAGGCTGCGCAAGCACATCGTTGGTTCGACTCCAACAGCCGGCACCACCCTCTTCTTCAAAGCCGATGTGGCGAAATTGGTAGACGCACCAGGTTTAGGTCCTGATGGCCCCTACGGTCGTGCGGGTTCGAGTCCCGCCGTCGGCACCACTACACCCCTCCCCTCTCCTTCCTTCAATGCCGGCGTGGCGAAACCACGGTAGACGCACCGGGCTTAAACCCCGATGGCCATTGCGGTCGTGCGGGTTCGACTCCCGCCGCCGGCACCACCCCTAATTTTCCCGATACCCAAAAAGAAAAAGCCCCTACTTTCGCAGGGGCTTCCGAATCATGATGCTGCCTTGTGGATTACGACAGCTTCCACACGAATTCGACGTTGAACTGGCCAGCATTTCCCTTCGGGAGCTTGCACGCTTGAACCTGCGAGATGGTGCCTTTGTCGAGGGTCTTCGAGCCACTCGACTTGGTGACCTTGGCGTCAACGACTTTGCCGTCAGCGTCAGTTTGCACTTGAACAGCGACCGTACCGGTCTCTTCGTTCATGAGCGCAGCTCGCGGATAGTCTTTTGCGCAGGCCTGCAGGTTTGGAGTGTCACCTGCGACAGCGTGAGCGGCGGCGACGGTGAACATGAGCGAGAGCAGAACTTTTTTCATAGTTGAATCCTGTTGAAATAGAAAATGGTACGAAAGAGTAGCGTTAGGTTTTAGCCTTTTTGCCCGTGAGACGGGCAATACGCTTTTCTGAGCTGCCAAATAGAAAAACGCGTGCTTTGAGGGCACGCGTAGAGAATCAGAACATCGAGAATTGTTTTCCGGATTCCAACGGAATCTGGTAGTCGACGCCGTACTGCGTTAGCAGTGCATTCAGCCGGACGCGACTTTCTTCATTTTTCAGGTTGAAAACCGGAACTTTGTAATGCTCGGAGAGCACGATGGCCGTAGCCGTTCCACCCGTGCCGCGTCGCCGCGTCTTTTCACTTTCACAGCCATCCGGTGTCCAGCATACTGTCATTTTCGCCGGCTTATCGAGTGAGAAACCCAGGACCTGAAAAACATTGCGAGCATGGAGCTTGCGAGCGGCGCCCGAAAGCTGCTCCCAGGCAGGGTGAACCGCCTTGACGATGTCAAAGGCTTCCGGGCGACTTTGGAAGAGAGGCGAAGGGTTATTGTTGAATCCCTGCCAGGCCAGGTAGATTTCCATGGCCGCGTTAGGAACCGTTCGGGCTCCTCCTTCAAAGTCTGAATCGGCGCCTGGTGCGCCTCCCGAACGGAGAGTCCAGCCTGCTCGGGCTAATGCGGCTGCCATGTCGCGCATGATAGTCCCAACGTCCCTTGGAGTTTCTCGTGAGCCGACGCCTGTGTAGATGAGTTCATTTTCATTCGGCATGTCTTGCAGTTCCTTATCAGTAGTGCCTCAGATGTCTAGCTATAAGTCTTAGATACATTGAAAGGACCTATCATGCTAAAAGACATTGTGTTCCTGTCTGTGAACAAGATGAAGCGTGTCCGGCCGAACAAGGACACCATCGTCATATCCATCCTGGACAGCTCTGAGGCCGGCGACCGGCCGCGTCTAAGTGGCTTTCGAGGTGTTCTCAGCCTTGAGTTTGAAGACATCGCGGAAGAACATCACAAGGTGGAGGTCGGGGCCTGGCCAGAAGAACCGACTAGCGCGGAAAATCGGCTGTTTGCTAGCCGCGGTGAGCGCTTGCCAGCACTCTCTGACGCAGCCCGCATCGTTACCTATCTGCAGCACCATCACGCCACTCCCAACCCGGTGACACTTATCGTTCACTGCCATGGGGGCATAAGTCGTTCGGCCGCGGTCGCCGAGTGGGCAAGCATTCGGTATTGGATTCCGATATCGTTGCAAAAAGACCAAACGACTGAGCGCGCTAATCCCAGGCTGATTAGGCTGCTCAACAAGGCTGCCGGCATTCGGTAATTTATTTTAGCAGGAGAGCGTTGCTCTCCTGCTTTTTCTTTCAACTATACTAGGAGAATTTAAAAGTATGTGCTATAATGCTTCCCTTGCCGAGTTGCTGATGGTTGCAACGGGCAACTCGGCACTTAAAAGCACTTACAGTTCGTCTGTGCTGGTTTTAAACCACGAAGACCTGAAGTGTGGCTAAAGGCGACGAGCCGGAAGTTAAAACACAGGCGTGACCCTTTGGGTAGAGCGAGCAGTACGATAAGCTGCATGACGTAGTCGTAAACGTTAAATATATTGTGGAAGACGGCGAATCACAGTCTTAGGGCTGGTGTCGTTGACAGCAGAAAATTTGTCGGTGGTGCTGCGAGACCCGCGAGGGTCACATGAAGGGAAATTTCCTGGCGCATACCCTGCTTCGATTCAATTCGAGGAGGCTGCTTGGAAAGGCCGTCCTTCCAGCGATACGGATGCTGCCGTTGATTCCGTGATGATACCCGGTGCTACAGCGAACTGTAGCGGGCTCCTCGGCCTGCCCTACGTTGGGCGATAGAGGCGGAACCTGCGTTCAAACGGGAAACTGGGCGAACCCTCCCTCCCTTCGGGGAGCCTGTTAGGAGGTCCGATAGGAGTAACGCAGGCAGCGTGATGTGCGCTGAAACGCAAAGGATAGTGCGAGTCATTCATGCCCCCGGGGGTAGAGCTTGGCCGCATCCACATTTGACTGGCAAAGTGCCCGCGCGTGAGCCGTGTGGTAACGGTGGAACGCACCCATTTCCGAGCATGGCAAGTGATAGCGGTGCTCAAGCAGTTCAATAGCGGGGTAGAGCAGTCTGGTAGCTCGTCGGGCTCATAACCCGGAGGTCGCATGTTCAAATCGTGCCCCCGCAACCAACAGAGGCAGTAGCAGATTCTGCTGTCCTGACATACTTCGGTCACGCTTGACCCTTCTTCGCGGAAGGGACGTGCTTTACAAAGCAGCGAACCAGGATATCGCGGATTTACGCGTGACAGCTCGGGGATACCTGGGCCATACGGAGCTCTCAGGGGTCGAAGATGACTCAAGGCAGAAGGATAACTTCTGCCGTCCGGATTTTGGCGGTTGTTTCGACAGCGCCGTAGCAGTTCAATAGCGGGGTGGAGCAGTCTGGTAGCTCGTCGGGCTCATAACCCGAAGGTCGCATGTTCAAATCGTGCCTCCGCAACCAACAGAGGCAGTAGCTGATACTACTGTCCAGAAATACTCCGGCGACGCTTGTCTCTCGGAAGGGAGATGTGCCGTAAGGCTAGCGCATCATGAAACGTGAATTTACACGTGAAACCCATGGACGCGTGGGTCTACGGGGCTCACGGGGTTAGAAAGACCCCCGGCAAGGGGATAACCCTTGCCACCCAAATTCAGGCTGTTGCTTCGGCAGCGCCATAGCAGTTCAATAGCGGGGTGGAGCAGCTTGGTAGCTCGCTGGGCTCATAACCCGGAGGTCGCAGGTTCAAATCCTGCCCCCGCAACCAAACCCGGCGGCTGGCCGATAAGCAGCACCTGCCATCCTGCAGACGATGCTCAAAAGAGAGCACTGGGTGGGTTTCCGGTACCCAAAAACAAACCGGGAAGCCGGACTCTGGCTTGGTTGCGCTCTGCGTGGAAATACCCGGTTGGGGGAGGTTGCGACGGTGACGTTGCCCGATGGTTGAGAGTCTGATTGGCAAAGTGCCCGCGTGCCAGCTGTTGGTAGCAGCGTGGCACACCTATTCGATTCTCCTGCGCTGCCGTTGGCATCAGGCTGAAGTCCTCGAGAGAGGCCTTTGCGTGGATTTGCTGAGGCGCCGCGCAACGACAATGACAATCAAGGCAGCTCCGCTGTCAATTGGCGAGTACACCTTCAGTTTGCGCTGAGGATGTATTTGAGGACAGCCCGGAAAGTACGGGCAAAGCAAGCTAGACTTGCCCAAAAATCGACCGCAAGATAAGGCGGAGTCCGGAGCCCGTAACCGGAAACCTCGCGGGTGTAGCTCAATGGTAGAGCAGAAGCCTTCCAAGCTTATGACGAGGGTTCGATTCCCTTCACCCGCTCCATACTCTAACTGTTCAGTGCAGCATGTACTGGGCAGCCTATCTTCACAAAACGGCCTTTTTGCGTTTCCCAGGATGCCGCGACGACTGGGAATTGTGGAGTGCAAGACACGGCTTGGTCGTTGTTCGTGTCTAAGATAGCTTAAACGACCTTGCATACGAAGTGGTGGACGCTGTCCACCACTTTTCTTTTGTGCCACTGCCCTTATCAACCTACGAGCCCGTCATGTAAATTTCTCAACAGCGTTTCAAGAGGCAAACATGAAGGTATGGCGCATAGAAGACGCCGACGGCGTCGGCATGCACTCCAAGTTGGTCGCGGCATATGACCCTGACCACAATTTGATGGTTCCGACCGCATTCAACATGGCCATCAGCGATTGGTGCCCTTTTGACGATGACGTTCGGGCGCAGGTTCCGCCCGATGACGATGAGCGCCTACAGGTCGAACTTGCGCGAACGGGACAGCCGTTGTCCGAGTATCTTTTCGGCTTCGCATCAGCGAGGCAGATGCGTGAGTACCTATATCGAGACAGTTGGATTTTAAGGCTGGAGTCGTTCGGAATGTTGGTTTCCATCTACTGGGTCGAGTCTGGTGCCGTAGTTGGTGACCACCAGGTGCTCATCCCTAAGGGCCTGGCCCCTCTTGACCAGTATCGCATCGGGGTCTACTTTGGGCTGTCCCCGGAGTAGCCGGACCTAAAGGCTAAAACGAGTCTATAAACGGCTAACCCGCGCACGATGCAGGTTGTGCGCGGCAGCAACAAAGCAAATGCAGAGCTTGAATTTTCTTAAAAAGTGCTGTAAAATGTTGTTCATCGTCAAGTTACCAGACGAACCGCTTGGGATAGCCCGACTTAAGCGGATACTGCAGGGTAGCAAGACTAATCGGAGTGTAGCGCAGCCCGGTAGCGCATCTGGTTTGGGACCAGAGGGTCCAAGGTTCGAATCCTTGTACTCCGACCAAGTTCTTGTTGATAGCTCAAATTGCTCTGATGGCCCAAAGATAGTGAGACCGCCGGCTTAGCGGATTGGCGTGGCTCACATCCCGGCTGCACGGGAAATGACGGGAAAACAAACCACTACCGCTGTGTGACCCAGTGGTGTGCAGCCTTCAGAGCAATTTGAGTTTCATGCCGGTTTAGCTCAGTTGGTAGAGCAGTTGATTTGTAATCATCAGGTCGCGGATTCGAATTCTGCAACCGGCACCATCTACGGTAAGAGAACAGGGAAGGCACCCTCTCTTGCGACGCTCACTGAGCTTGCCCTGGAGACGAATCGTGATAACGGTGGTCGACCAACCCAGCTGAGGACGGAGTTCCGCGGGCTCAGCACCCTTGGCGATAGGTAGGGGAAGGCACCCTCTCTCGCGACGCTCACTGAGCTTGCCCGGCGGCGGAATCGTGATAACGGTCGGCCGCCACTCTTTGAATCAAGCACTGCAAATAATGGTAGAAGATACCGGGACGGCACCCGCTTCTGCGACAACCGAAAGGTTTGCCGAGGGAGTCGAGTCGGGGTACCGGTCGACCGCCAAACCGAGCGTCAGGGCTCCTGGCTTCTGACAAGGGTGAGAGATTACAGGGACGGCACCCTCTCTCGCGACAGCTTTAAAGAGCTTGCTGCGGTGGACGTATCGTGTTAACGGCCGACCACCAAACTTTACGTTGAACGTCCGGGAACGCTTGCCGGCTTGGAAACGAGCCGGCGTGTCGCAAGACGGCGCACCAGTCTATCGCGGATTTACGCGTGAACCCTTCTGGACGCAGAAGGACTACGGAGCGAGGGCTGATGTTAAGTGCCCAGCCGGGGGATAACCTCGGCGCCCAAATACCCAGTGCACTTGTGCCGAGAACCCCATAGAACGACTCCGCTGTTCGTTCTATGGGGTTTTTCTGTTTTGGGGCTATTCATTTAACCAGTTTGTCTCTGCGACGAGCTAACCACATCGCCAAAAAGCACATGAAACAGCGGTTGCTATAGTAATTATCAGGCCGCTGCAACATGGCCAAACGACTACAGCGGGGTGGAGCAGTCAGGCAGCTCGTCGGGCTCATTACCCGAAGGTCGACGGTTCAAATCCGTCCCCCGCAACCACACTAAGCCCTCCTTCGCCGGAGGGCTTTCCTTTTTAAAGCTATACGAAGCTGGACAATATCTTTTTTGAGGACAACCATGCAAACCATGACCACTGCAGCTCAGCTCCGCGTCGCACAACGCCAGGGCGTAACGGCTCGACAATCGTCTCCAGAAGAACCCATCGGACAAGCCGAAGAGACGTGGCTGGAGAGCACGCTCGAGATGAACCTGCGCACCGCGATGACGCTGGCTTACCATCGCAACGAAAGTGTCATGCAGATGCAGTTCAGTGAAGACGGCCTGCGAACCCACTTGAAATACGCTCGGCAGCCCCGTGGCGAGGCCGTTCGCCCTGAGCATGCACTCAATGCAGTTACCCGGCAGCTGTTGCGTCAGCTATATGCAGCAGACTTCACGGTCTACCAGGAATACGAAAATGGTGAAGTTCCCGGAGCCCTGTGGAATCCCCGCGGCCCGCAGCGCCTGATGCTGCGCTGGAGCTGACCACCAAACATGCAATTCCAAACCTGGCCTAACCGCCAGGTTTTTTTGTGCCTGCGAAACCTCCTCGGCCCTCATTGACCAACGGGATAGCGCCCCACCTTCGCAAGACCGCGTCAAATGTCAGCGGGATAGCGGCCCACCTTGCCGGATAACGCCCCACTTTCGGTGCCGTAGCCGCTCTTCTGAAGGCCCTCAGAGCTAGGGATAGCGCCCCACTTTACGGGATATCAGCCCACCTTGCGGGAAAATCTCCACCCCAATCCCGCTGAAAGCCAGTATCCATGCGGGTTTCAGCGGGATGCAGAAAGAACTTTTACCTTTAGTAGAAGCTTACTCCAAGGGTAAAAGTTTTTACCCATGCCTGATGCATGAAAACTAACGAGAGCGCACTCTGAAAAATACGTTTCCTTGCCAAGGACGGCCTGCGGCCGCCTGAGCTATGTGCAAGAATTGACGTGCGATAGTGCTGTCCGACGAAAAAGGGTAAACACCCCACTTTCTCTATCAACCTCTGGCCAGACCACGCCTCGCCTCAGAAGGCCTTGGAGGCCTTCGCAGGAAGGTCGGGTACTCCGGGTGCCTGAGTAGCGCGTAAGGGGCCTGGAGGCGCTCTACGGCCCCTTGGCAACGCCTATCAGCGCTTAGTCGCCCAATCCTTCTTGCGTTTCATGGCGGCGAGCATCTGTTGCCGCGTCGCTTCAGGCAGGCGACGTCGGTGGACCCAATAACTCGGGATGTCCCGAACAACAACCCAGGCCCACCCGTCATCGTCAAGGAATCGACGAATTTGGAGGTCTCGGCCTGCGCGCACCGCCTCCATAAAACCGTTTTCGCGCCAGAAGTCGGCGTCTGCCGGCGGCAGTGCGGAAAGAGTACACCATTGGGAGATGATTTCGCGCACCCAAGGGTCCGACCTGTCACAGCGATGCATTCTCTCTGCCAAGGCCGCGTCGCGAGCCTTGAACATGTTAGGGCGGGAGGTGTCTGCTGCCCCGGATGGGATGCGATAACGGTCAGGGTTGCGTGCTGCGAGTTTCATTGCATCGAAGTCATTTACTGATGACTGGATACGCCGTTTTAGGTTCTGGCCATTGATTAGGATGGTCTCAAGAGAGTTAAGCTGCATTGCTTTTTAGAGGGTTTTATGCTAAAATGTGTGTTCAGTTTAGCGCTCGTGTTTAGAAATTTCACATCCCTCGAAGAAAGCACTTCCAATCCATGAAAGACGAAAACAAACTTAAGGCACTCGCCGCCGCCCTCGCTGGTATCGAAAAGCAGTTCGGCAAGGGCGCGGTGATGCGCATGAACTCGGAAGATGCTCCTGAGGTGGAGACCGTATCGACGGGTTCCCTGGGCCTTGACGTCGCCCTGGGCATCGGTGGACTTCCCCGTGGCCGGGTAGTCGAAATCTACGGCCCGGAATCGTCGGGCAAGACGACCCTGACCCTACAAGCAATCGCCCAGATGCAACAGCTGGGCGGTACCTGTGCGTTCATCGACGCGGAACACGCGCTGGACGTTACCTACGCCCAGAAGTTGGGCATTAAGCTGGATGAGCTTCTGATTTCTCAACCGGACACTGGCGAGCAAGCTCTGGAAATCTGCGATGCGCTCGTTCGCTCTGGCAGCGTGGATTTAGTGGTCATCGACTCTGTGGCGGCCCTGACGCCGAAAGCCGAAATTGAAGGCGACATGGGTGACTCGCTGCCGGGCCTGCAGGCTCGACTGATGAGCCAAGCACTGCGCAAGCTGACGGGTTCCATCAAGAGCACCAATACACTGGTCATCTTCATTAACCAGATTCGCATGAAAATCGGTGTTATGTTCGGAAGCCCGGAAACTACGACGGGTGGTAATGCATTGAAGTTCTACGCCTCGGTACGCCTGGACGTGCGCCGCACCGGCTCCATCAAGCGTGGCGACGAAGTCGTCGGCAATGAAACCAAGGTCAAAGTGGTCAAGAACAAACTGGCACCACCGTTCCGTGAAGCCCACTTCGACCTGATGTACGGCGCCGGCTGCAACCACGCCGCTGAAGTCGTTGACATGGGTGTCGATAACGGCTTCGTTGAGAAGAGCGGCTCTTGGTATTCGTACCGCGGAGAGCGAATCGGCCAAGGCAAGGAGAACGCAAGTAATTTCCTGCTTGAGCGTCCTGTCATGATGAAAGAAATCGAAGACCAGCTCCGTGCGAAACTGCTTCCGAAGAAGGCCAGCACCGCGGCCTAACGAAGCATAGATTCTCAAAGGCCGGTAGGAATGACGCACGGACGCGTCGGACCTGCCGGCCTTTATTGCTTCTGGACCTCAGCCGTGCGTCGGAGTCGGCAAGTAGTATCCAGCCATGAAAAAGCCCCGCAGATGCAGGGCTTTTTCATTCATGGCTTACCGACAGGTGGTGGGAAGCGCCTGAAGTAGCTGAGACAGGGCCGACGTATCCAGCTGAGCCTTCTGCACACCTAGCTCGGCATAAGAAAACTTGAAGTCGATGGGTGTCGCCGTGTAGAGGTGCGCGAGCATTTTGCGCGAATCTTTCGGGAAGATGTTTTTTGTCGAGGACTTGTCCCATTGCTGCGAACCCAGACCACTGACAACCACCGGAGTCGATTTCAGTCCTGTAGTGGTCATGCGGGTGTCAATACGCATGTCAAGCTTTCCGTTATCGCAAAGCAGCCCGAATTCGGGAGCGGCGTATGGCGTCCCATTAACCATAATGGATGCCGACATAGGACGAACGAACTCTACAGTAGAGGCCGTTTTACGAATTGTCCAGCCCTGATACTCGGAAATCACCACACCTGGCACGGCCGGTTGCTGCGCCCCCGAGGGAGCGACCTGTGTGGTGGTTCCTTTGTTCTTCAGAAAATCAAGTTCGTCCGGAAGCTGGTCTTGCAGATTGGCGAACAGGATAAATGCGCCAGCGAGCGCGATGAATACCCAGAGAATCGTGTTCATTGTGTTTGCGAGATTTTCGCCAGCGATTCCAGCTGTGCTGCGGCCATAGGCGGCAGCGTCACAGGGCCATAGCCGGTTGCAAGCGATGCGTTGGTAATAGCTGTGCGAACAGTGCCCACCATCAGCGCAGCGATATTGTGTGTAAGCACCGGCTCAATTTCTGCAGGTTCCAGCCCTTGCAGGAACACAATGGCTTCAACGCCACATCCCGCTTCAAAGCACAGAACATCTTCTGCGTTGACCCCCTGGATAACCATTTCCAAGTCAACACGCCAGTGGCCTTCCTCAGGCAACGGCTCGAACGTCAGATGCCCAGTGATGTTGTTAGACAGCGGGTGCTTGTTGTCATAAGGGCGCACGTGCGCCTGGCAAAAGACACGACGGACGTATTGGGCTGCGATATGGGCAGATTTTTCGCTCACGAGAGGACCTTTAAATGCAAATAAACGAGAGCCCGTATAGGCCGCTCGTTTATTCAGGAGTAATGACGCTCGCGCTTGGTCGGCGTCATGGTTGATTAGAAGTTTTGGATGGCCGCCGAAGCTTTGCGGCTCTCATGCTTGGCGACATGAAGCAAGACCTTAGCGGCCTCCTCGCCTTTCCAGGTCATCACCACAAACATTGGACGACCGGTCTTGTCGGTTTCCCAATTAGTGAAGCCTCGCACATCCAGATTGAACACAGCATCTGCGTGTTTCTTTTGGAATTTTGTGACGTCGCGCTTGTGCAGGCCTTCTTCGCCGGCCATGAGCAACATCATCATGAATTGCTTTTCGGCGTCCGTCATCCAGTTAAGTTCGGTCGGAACCTTGGTTTGGCGGAGGATTCCGAGGGTCTCAAGTTCGAGGTGCTGTTCCATATTTGCGGTAAGAAGTGAGGTCTTCCTTCTAGGGTATGCAGTTTAAATGCAGCCCTCTATACCTCGGATGTCCAAATAACCGAGACCATCCTCAATGACTCAATCCGCAGGGTCCCTAACCACCGCGCTACCCCCTAGCCCTCGGCTGGGCGAGTATCTGCTCAGCAAAGGGATGATTAACGAGGTGCAGCTTCATGCATCTCTTGAAGAGCAGAAAATCACCCACGAACGACTAGGCATGATTCTTACGCGTGGTGGCTTCATCACACGTCGTGCATTGCTGGAAGCAATTCTGGCAACGAATCCTGACCAAATTCACGGCGAATCGTTCTTTACCGCCCGAGTGCCGCCAGAGGTACTGCTTGCTACCCGCACGATGGTTGTTGCTGAGACCGATAACCAGGTATTCCTGGCGACTCTGGACTCGGAGCGGCAGACCGAGCTGGAAATCAAGCCGCACTACCCGGAAGCGAAACTGGTTTTCGTTGCGGCCAACTTTGAACAGGTGGACAACTACCTCGAAGACGTACGCGCCATGCTGCAGGATGATGACTCTCTCGTCGACAAACTGCTGCGTCGAGCATTCTCGGAGGCGGTTTCCGACGTTCACATCATCCCGCGTTACAGCTCCTACACCGTGTTTTTCCGCCGGCTAGGCGTTCGTCACCATGTCCATGAGGGCGACCTCGACGAGTACAACACACTGTCGGCGCGTATCAAGGACTTGTCGCGTATGGACTTGGCCGAGCGACGTATTCCACAGGACGGTGGCTTCCAGATGGAATACAACAGCAAGCTCGTAGACTTGCGCGTCGCCACCGTGCCTACCGGCACCGCGGAATACATCGTTATTCGTCTGCTGGACCCTGACCGCGTTCAACCTTCTCTGGAAGGCCTGGGCATTACACGAGTCGTCGAGTGGCGCAAAGGTGTTTCTCGCCCAGACGGCCTTTGCCTAATTTGCGGCCCAACCGGCTCCGGCAAGACGACAACGCTGAATGCATCGGTTCGCGAAATGGACCGATTCGGCAACTCCATTTTCACGCTGGAAGACCCTGTCGAATACCGAATCCCCTATGTTGGCCAAGTCAACGTCAACCAAGCACTGGGGCTGGACTTTGCGCGCGGTATTCGAGCTTTTATGCGAAGCGACCCAGACGTCATCATCGTCGGGGAAATTCGAGATGCGGAAACTGCTCGAAATGCACTCAAAGCGGCGGAAACCGGCCACTTGGTGTTGGGTACTCTGCACACCGGTACGATTCTTGGCGCCGTGCAGCGACTGCATGACCTGGACGTGCCTTCCAACGAACTGATTTACCTGCTTCGCACGATTCTTGTGCAACGCCTTATCCGAACCACGTGTCCACACTGTCACGGCAAAGGTTGCAAGGTTTGCTCAAACTCTGGATACAACGGCCGCACCATCGTTTCTGAGTGTGCCTACTTCTCCAGCGAGGATGACGTCAAGAAGCTCCTTGATGGCGTGCGTACGTGGCCAGCCATGGTGGAAGACGCACTACTCAAATACAAGAACGGACAAACGAATGAACGTGAAGTTATTCGAGTGTTCGGTGAAGACGCACGTACGCGTCTTGAAAAGGGAGACTACTAATGCCTCTTTACGAAGGTAAAGTCAAAGTTCGTGGCAACCGAATGCGCAGCGTGGAAATCCAGGCGCGCAACCAGGCCGAGGCGCGTGAGCACATCGCTCGCATGGGCCGTGTGGTTACTTTCAAGCGCAAGTTTTCGATGGAAATTGGCGGCGGCCTCAACCCGGCGGACCGACAGATTTTCTTCACGCGCTTGTCCGCTATGCTGGCATCCCGCGTGGGGACGTCCGACGCATTGATGCTGATGCGTGATACGTTCTCAGGCAAAATTCAGGAAGTCTCTGCACGGCTACTCAACGCCGTCGAGTCCGGCGATGACTTCGCAGCGGCGGTTGAACGTATCGGCTCACCGGACTTCCCTGAAGCTACGGTTGCGCTAATCAAGGCGGGCAGCCGTTCCGGTGAAACCTGGCGTGCTATCAAGGATGCAGCCGAATTCGAGTATCAGCTTGCTAATATCAAGAAAGGCGCTTCGAAGGGACTGATTACGGGTGTCGTTTCTTTCTTGATGGCCGGTGCGATGACGTTGGGCTCAACATTCTATGTTGGTCCGAAAATTATGGACTCCCCACTTATCAAGGGAGCCGGTGCATCCGTCAATATTGACTGGATTAACACCACCGCGATTATTGTGGGATACCTCATGGCCGTTATCATGGTCATTGGACTCGGTTTCTGGTTGCTTGCGTCCGTGGGCCGTCGTATCGTTCCCGTGCAGGCTGACAAAATCATCCTGAAAATCCCATACTACAAGGACTTGGTCCTTTCGCGGAACAACTTCATTGTCCTCTACGGTCTGGCGCTTCTTATCAAATCTGGCGTACGAACAGAAGAAGCGTTGCGACTGTCGGCGGAAGGTGCACCACGTGGTGCACTTAGAACGGACCTCATTAACGCCATGAATGCGGTCAAAACCGGCCGTCCGTGGCCAAAGGTGATGAACACCCTTCATCCGACGGATAAAGCTGCGCTGATGAGCGCAACCGACCGCGAACAAGTGGCCAATACCCTGGACACGCTTGCAAATCAATACCGCGAGCTATACGGTCAGCGCTTGGCTTCTTTCGTCCCAATTATCAACATGATTGCAGCACTCTTCATGTCGATTGCCGGCGGTATTTTGTTCGGCCAATCCATTCTGCCAATGCTTATGGCCTCGGATGGCATGCTCGGCTGACGTATAAACCACCATTGACTATACGACAGACGAACCCCCTACCTCTCTCACCAATTTCGGAGACAACCTATGTTTTCAATGATTATCACCATCATCGCCATCGCGCTCGTCGCGGCGCTGGCGCTGGCTACCTTGTACTACGGTAGCCAATATTACAAGGATGGCCAAGCGCGCGCGGCTGCCGCAAAAACCATCCAGCAAGGCAACCAGATTATCGGTGCGCTGGAGCTCTACAAGGTCGACAAAGGCGGACTGCCAACCGGTACCAGCGATGAAATCAAGCAGTCCCTGCTTGAGAACAAGTACCTGGCCGCCTGGCCGGAAACCGCCTGGCAAATGCGTGACGATTACGTCGTCCGTTCTGACCTGGATGCGACCGCTTGCCAAATGGTGAATCAGTCGTTGAAAATCAACACCATCCCAACCTGCGACGACCCGGCCTATGCCGGCAAGAGCTACTGCTGCCAGACGAACTAATCAGTCGTCATGTAAAGAAAGGCCTGCACAACGTGCAGGCTTTTTTATTGTCTGAATGCTTTTTCAAGTAGCTAGGACTTTTGGCGACTACAATTGCCAGTGCAGCCTCACTTAACTGCCAGGGCTCTCTAAGCATCGCCCTTCAAAGCGTCACAGTGGATGTCGGCTGCAAAGGTTAGAAACATCTGCTAGATGTGCGCGTAGCCGGGAGTTCCGGGACTAATGTGTTTTCGGAATTAGCCGTTCGGCTCGGATTAAGCCTGCTATGCCGGTGTAGTCGCACATGCTTTGGTAATTGCGGGATGTCCCTGAGAATCCTTCAGAAAACAAAAAGCTCCCCGAAGGGAGCTTTTTGCATCACGGAAAGTTCGATTAGAACTTGTAGGTGACGGTCTTGTCGGCGGTGATACAGCCGTAGATTTTGTTTGCCAGGTCAGCGGCAACCACGGTGGCGCCCAGGCCAGCCTTGGTGTTGACGGCGGTGCAGACGTCAGCCGACGAAGCGATGGCGGTAGCGGACAGGCCGTCAGCAGCCAGGGTGAACGATGCCGGCGCCTGTGCCAGGTACTTGGCGGTCACCAGTTCCTGCAGCGACGAACCGGTGTCGGTCAGGTCGATGGAGGTGCCGGTACCGGCAGCTGCGTCAGCGCGGGCCATTGCCACGGCGCCGTTGATTTGCTGGCCTTCGTTGATGAGCTGCGAAGCTTTGGCTTCGGCCGAGCCGCGGTTGAAAGCGGTGCCGCCGTAGTAAATGGTGGCCAGGGCCAGAGCAGCGACGAGGGCGATGGAGATGATGGTGATGATGAGGGAGAACATGGTCTCTAATTCCTTGGTAGTGGTTGAACGAAATTCGTTTAAGCGAAATGCTTGTACTCTGTATAGCAACCAATTTCTCAGAGGAATTTCGTTTTTTATACGCCTTGGAAATGAAACAATACGAAACAATAGGCAACATGAATGACACGCAAAGCTGTAAGCTCGCTGTTTTTGCCGGAAAAAGAAAACGGGGTAAATCCTTTCGGACTTACCCCGTTCATGCCGTTGATGTCCGGCTTACGGTTTACGGCTTTCCGGTACTGGAAGCCGCGGACGCCGCAGCGGCTGCAGGTGCAGTAGCCGTCGGTGCTGGTCGGCCCCCGTTTTCGTCCGCCGAAACAACAAGGGTGACCCCTGGCTTCTCGCATCCTTGACCCATGCAGAAGGTCTTCATTGGCAACCGACATACAGTGGCCGCGACAGTAGCGCGGTCAAGCTGTGTTTTAGGGTCTTCCAGCGATAGAGCTTCGTGGGCTGTGATGTCCTTGTCTTTCATGGTCACAGCATAGCCCAGCGCTCGCAGCGAGTTCTGACACGAGGCCAGGTCGATTGTCACACCCGACGCTACCGGTGCAGGCTTGGGTGGGTTCGGCGTTACAGCGAAGTACGCCGTCAGTGCCCAGGCGAAAATACCCGTGGCCAGGAATACGCCCCCGAAAGTGGTGTTGAATTTACGCTTCTGTTCGGGGCTCATCGAGTCGCTCCAGGATTAGTCGTTGATGGTGTCGCGCCGGCGCCTGCCGCTGGCGGCATTACTGCCGGAGCCACCGTAGTTGGCGGAAGGCCTAGGCCGGGCGCGGGTGGTGCACTCACACTCCCCGCTCCGGGTGGCGGCGGGTTGACAGCCTCGGTGACAGGCGCCGCTGCCGGTACAGGCCTCAACTCAGGTGTCTCCCACCTACCATTGCGATACCGAAGGGCGTGCACAACCTTGTCCGCTGGAGTCCTTGTCAGCTCAGACCACTTCTGATTAGGCAGCTGGGTAATGTCAATTCGCTGCACAACCGGGTCAGGTGCTGCTTCGTATTCCTGGAACCGAGTCAGCATCGAAGTGAAAATCATCGCGATGAAGCCCGTGGTAAACAGTGCGGCACCCACCACCAAAAAGCCGGTACGCTTGTTAATGGCCGGCTGCATGTTCGTGGTTGGCTGGAGCCAGTCACTCGGCGGCGTTTCATCACGTTCCGGCAAGATGATGGCTGTCAGCCCCTCGCGGGTACGCTGGACCTCTACAGCACGCGTAGCAGTGCGAATTACAGCCTTGACGTCTTCTCCTGGACGGAACGTGCCCTTGGAGTCGAAGTACCGAATGATTTCCGGTAGATAGGCCTTGCCGCTGCCGCCTTCATGCGCCTCGAACGCATATCCGCTACCGTATTTGAATGCATCAAAATACGACATGCCGATTTGTTCAAAGTGCTTTTCAGCCAAACCGACAGCGTATTCGAGCGCATCGCGTTCGGTAACTTCAGGCAGATAACCGATGACAACTCGAACCGGGACTGCCAGAAACTTTTGCTTCTCGTTGCGATTGGCTGAGCGCGAGCCCATCGACTTCAGTTTTCCCAATTTCGACGACGTATCCGCCACTTTAGGCGCTTCGTTCTCCGCCGCATCCGCAGGCTCTACCGGTGCAGCCGACGAAGCATCTTCAACGACCGGTGTAGCCTCTTCGCCAGGCGCGCGCTTGAAGCGCGATTTCAGCTTTGCAAATCGGCCCTCTTTCTTTTCTGGCGACACATCAATTTTGGGAGCAGCCGCAGTTGCGCTATCCTGTTCTTGCGAATAGGAGTCAGTCGATGCAGGAGGCTGCACGGCCGCAACCACAGCCGCTTCAGTAGCTCCGAAATCCTCGGCAGCTGGCTGAGAGGGAGTCGAGTCCGGCGGGGTCGAGAAGTCAACGGTGTCTGTCACGCGCGTAGCAGGGTCGACAACGTACTGCCCGTTATCCTCGAGGGTTTGTCCGTCGAACTTGTCGGCATCGTCTTCGATGAGACGCATGGACGGCTCGACCATTGGCACGCTAGGCTTTTGCTTACGCTTGAACAACGACATCTTATTCCTCCTCGGAAGCCGGCGTGGCTTCCTGGGCCTTACCCTTAGCTTTCGCTTTAGACTTGGCTTTAACTTTGGTTTCCGGCTCAGTCGCTGGCTCGGCTTTGTATACCGCGGCCGGAAGCAGGTCGAGCGTACTTCCCGATTCCCCTGATTCGTTTTGCAGAACCTGGCCCAGTTTGGTCACGGTCGGACGCAGAACGATGAACATGGTTTGGCGACTGACGGTCAGCGACTGGCTCTCGGCCTTTGTGCCTGCCAGGAACGTCGGCGAACCGCGATTGTCGGAGACGCTGTCGTAGGTGAGTCCACCGACCACAACGGTCTGACCCGGGCGGAGACGCAGGGTGTCGTTGAAGCTGCGGTCAGCCGTGGTCGGCTGTGTCAGCTTGCCCAGTTGGTTACCCGCGGACAGCTCATTAAACGCAATCACGGCCTTGATAGACAGCTTGAGGTCGACCGTCACCGTGTTGGCCGCCGAGTCGAACATCGGAGTCATTTCGACAGTGATGCCGTCGTCAGCCTTTTCCGTCTTGGTCGAGCCCAGCGCATTGCCCAGCGAGCCGTTGACGTTGGTCGTGGTGTTCGACGTCGTGGTTACCCCGATTTCAGACACGTACGGAATCTGCGTCAGCGACTTGAATTCGACCTTATTACCGCCTACGGCCTTGAGCAGCACATTCTGCTTTGTTTCTGCCTGACCATAGGTTTGAAGGAAGTTGAACAGACCCGTGAACGAGAAGCGCTGGCCAAACAAAGCACCCTGCAGTGCACCACCAGAAAGCGACAGCGAACCAACTGTTTGCAAAAGCTTGGTAGCCGCGTCAGTATTGGTCGAGTCCGTCGTACCCGTCGTAGTGCCCGTGTTAGTGCCGGTCGTCGGGGTTGTTGTATTGTTCGGGTTATTGTTGTTGACGATGCCGTTGTTCAGTCCGTCGGAAGTAGACGTGGCATTTGTCACCGCGGTTTGCCAGTTCTTCAGGTCATTGACGTTACCGCCCTTGAGAACTGACAGAGACATCTTTTCCCAATCAACGCCCTGCTTTGCCGATTGGTTCAACGTGACGTTTACCACGGCCAGTTGCAGGTTGATGATGGCTGCATTCGACGTCAGGCGCTCGATGAGCGTGCGCGACTTGCGGAACTGGGACGGAGTCAGGTCCATGACCGTCATACCTGCTTGCCAGGACACGCCTTTTTCTTTGACACCGAGGGCGTCCAGGCCTTTGGTCAGCTGCTCCGCGAAGTTGGCTTCTTGCGGCACGCTTACGCCAATTCGCTCAGTAGGCGAAACGATAACCGTGCCCTCTTGCCAGGTGAACCAGACGTCGGTAGCGCGGGTAACTGCGGCGAGCAGGCCACCTACGTTACCTTTGAAATGCGGCAGGTAGAAAGTACGGTTCGCAGCTTCCTCATCCGAGACGATTACCGGAATGCCGAGGTTACCCAGAATGGCAACAACGTCTTTGACGGTGGCGCCGGGTTCTAGCTCGGTAGCGACTTTGCGGTTGCGTACCGCATCCGGAATAGCATACGGCGTCATGAGTACGACCGAAGAACGACCTTCCGTAAGGACCGGAACATCATTCCACGATTCGCTCATGGCGGCGGCCTGCTGAGCACGTTCAACAGACGATGGCGCATCCTCCTTGAGGTCCATCGGTTTTAGCTGGGCGCAACCCGTCAATGCCGCAGCTAGCAGCACCACGAGGGGCTTGAAACGAAACGTCATAGGGCGTTTTCCTTATTGCGGATTGGGTCGACCAACCATGCTCGGCAGGTTCGGGTTTTTCTGACTGCCAGGCTGAGCAGCGCTTGTCGTAGGCATGGCCGGAAGGGTCGCTGGGGTCAGGTGACGAACAATTTTTCGGGACTTCACCGGCTCGAACATGTATGTGTTCTGACCTCGGAAAATACGAACACCATTGACCTGCCCGATGTGCTGGGCGCTGACTTCCTCGTCAGTCACCTGCGCACCCGTTGGGTCCATGCCAGGCTGGCCCAGCACGCCAGGTTGCCCCGGCATGCCTGGCATTGCTCCCGGCATGCCTGGCTGAGGAGCAAAGCCCGGTGCCGAACTAAAGCTATTCGGGGAATTTGGCATGCCGTTCGGCCCCTGCATTCCGGATAGCGGAGCTGGGCGGCTATTAGGATTTGTTACGCCCGGCGCACCTGGTTGCCCGGGAGCCCCCGCGGCAGGTGTCTGGCGCGCAAACGGATTGAGCGCAGTGGGCTCGGCTTGCGCCAGAGTACCGCAGGCGACAAGCGCGGCGGCAGCAAGCAATGAGAGCTTTTTCATGAAATGGCGGTTTATACTGAGATGCATTCTTTTAGGGACCCGGTTTAAACGGACTCGTCGGACTTGGGGCTGCTTGGCTTGAGCACACTGCCCAGCAGGTCGTTTTTGCTCAGTCCCATAGGTGCGCCGGAAGACGAACCCGAACCGCCGTTGTGACCGTGATTGCTGCTCGAGGTGAAGAGCGGACCCGTCACGCTGACTTCGTACATGCTGTCTTCCGACGGAAGCGTCGCCAGGAAGTCTTTAGGGACGTCGATGATGATGACACCCTTAAAGTCCAGCTTGCCGGCTTTGATGTTCCAAAGGGCGTCTTTGGCCTCCATCTTGGTGTCGTCGATTTTGCGAACCAGCCAGCCACGAGTTTCCAGGGCCTTCAGCAGCTCCTGCGTGAATGGTTGAACCCGCTGGCGCTCTTTACCGTTTGGAACGAGCGCGCCACGAACGTCCGCCGGCATCTTTGCCAGAACCGTTTCACGCAGTTTGATTTCTAGCATGTAGACGCGGCTGCCAACTTTCCATGCCACTGCCTGAACGCCCTTCGGCAGACCGCGGCTTTGGAACGACAGCGATGGCAGCGCACGCACGAACGAATCGAAGATAACGTCCGGCAGTTCGGTTTTTTCCAGTGTGCGCTGTTTTTCTTCCGTAACAGCTTCGGTTTGGACGTCGTCAGCAACTGTGAGCAGTTCGCGTGCGAAGCGATAGACGTTCGGGTCACCGTTCAGGTCGGGAATGCTTCGCGCATTACTGTGGAACTTGACAGCCATGAGGACCGAATCTCGGTCCAGCTGAGGCAGTGCCGCCCACGAATCGAGAGTGCCCAAAATACGAGAGGCTTCGCGGTCATGATTCTTCGTCGCTGTCCATTCACCGTTTTCCCCCTTGCGGTATGCCGTGAGCTTGCCCAGCTCGTGTGCCGCAGCCACAACGGCCGAGAGGCCCGGATTACGGCGCGCGGTCAATGCCTTCGCAGCGAGGTTAAGCGTGTGGTCCAGCAACGGCACTGTAATGCCTTGACCAGGGTAGGCGTCAGGCGCTGCAGAAATCGTTCCAAGAATATCGCACAGCAGGCGGCGCTCTTTTTCAGTGACACGCCCCAGCATTTCATTGTCATCTGCTCCCAAGTCAATTTCGTGACGCGGCAGGGCCTTCGGTGTCGGCAGGACACCCAACGTCAGGGTGACACCGCGGAAGTTACCGTTTCCGGTCTCACGGTCGGAGCGCTCTTGGCTAGTGCGACGTGCCATTTGCCAAACGATGCCGTAGCCAACCAGGCCCGAGACTAGGGAAAGAACCAAGACAGGCAGTGTCCAGTATCCGAGTACTTTGAGCTGCACACCCAGCGAGTGCAAGATGCCCGAATCTGTGTCCGACACAGTGAACGGGAGGAACGGCAGCATGGATTTAAGGGCTTGCAGGGCTTGCAGGTTGACGGCTGGCTTTGACAAAGACCAGTAGAGCGTCGTGGCGAACATCCAGAAGATGACGACAACAATGAAGCTTTTTAGAAGTTTGGGGCGCATGTGGCTCTCAAGGAAGCGAATCAGGAAGCTTGTATAGAAAACGCCTTTATAGGAGATGAGTGTCTATACGTAGTCGTACAGGCTCAGCTTGGCGTTGACTGCTTGAAAGTGACTTGCTATACGCCATGTGACAGGGTCTAAAATGCCTGTGCATATTGCCACACATAAATTACCGTTGACTTTAGGCAATACGTTTGCTATAATGCTCAACACTACCAGATAACTCAGCAGTTCTTGTCCAGATAATTGACGGAGGTACTACATGTCCACTCAAGAGAAACCAAAAGCAACCTACTACTACAAACTGTTCCGCGTGAAGCGTAAAGACGGACGGGTCACAACCGTGTCGATGGACCCGATTCTCGTGACCCGCGCATGCCAGCTGATGGGCGGCCTGCGTACTGTCAGCAAGCTCGTGCGCGACGTCGCCTTCTCCTATGAAGACGGCATGTACAAGAACTGCAGCGGCTACGTGGCCGACCAACTGCGCCAGGAGATGGCCAAGGTCTCCGCAGCCCGTGCTGCTCAAAAAGCAGCGGCTCAAAAAGAAGCGATGCTGGCAGCGGCGTAATACGCCAAGTCACCTCGTCCAGCACCTAACAACGGTGCTGATGCTAAAAGCACAGACCGCCTGGCAGTCTGTGCTTTTTACATTGCGCATTCATTTTAGAATCAGCCTTCGCGACGCCGACGAATCTAAAATGTTCGAGTGCTGTATTCCGCAGCGGAACCAGTAGCTGTAAAAGAAAACCGCCTCGAGGGCGGTTTTCGTTTTCCAGTTAATTCGTTGGTGCTGGAAGGACGCTCACGCCTGGCGGAAGCGTAAATGCCTGCCCTGCCACAGGCGCTCCTGGCATGGCAGGGTTGGAGGTTGGCGCAGCCATCGCCGGGGTGGACGGCGGCAATGGCAGAGCCGGCAGGGGGCCGTTGGCTTGTGCTGGTAGGCCCAGTGGCGAAGCGGAGACCGCTGGTGTGGGACCTGCAACCGCCACTGGGGTGGTGACGACAGGAGCCGTAGCTTGCGTTCCGACAGCGGCAGCGCCGGTTTGGATTTGCGCACCCGGCGATGCAACAGCTTTACCGTCCGAAACAATGAATCGTGCCATTGTCGCGTTGTGAACACGTACAGTATTGCCACCGATGTCGACCGAATTCTGGTCACGAACCTTGAGAACACCAAATGGCGTCTGGTCGCCGTCCGAGACGACCATTGTCGCGCCTGCAAATTCCAGAACGGCAGAACGTGAACCGCCGACATTCATGACAGATACCAGAGTCGGCCGCGGGGCTTGGGCTGCCAGCGGAGCGGCCGCCGGAGTTTTGACATCTGAAGCGGTGGCCACGGTCGGCTTGACGGTGCGAACCGGTGCAACTTTCTTCACCGGAATCGGCTTGGAGCCTACCGCTGCGCCCGATGCGGCGGTTGACGCCTTCGGTGCGCGCATCGCGGTGTCGAGTTCTTTTTGGCTGGCTTCCTCTTTTTTGACTGCAGTGACAGCTTGAGCGACTTCCACGGCTTTACGCAGTGGCACTGCCTTCAGTTCTTCATTGAGCGAGGTTTGTTTCAACTGCTCTTCCAGCACCTGGGTTTGCATGCGTGCCTGTTCCAGCTCACGCTGGAGTTGCTCGACACTTTGCAGCTTGCCGTTGAACGGATTGATATGCGGGTCAGCCTTAGCCGGGTTGGCTGCTGTTGCTGCACCGGCAGCCGGAGCTGGCGTAGCGGCTACAGCCGGGCTGGTAACCGCTGGTTTAGTCGCAGGGATACCAGTTACCATCGACTGGGCCACGGCAACTCCGAAAGTCCCGGCAAGCGCCAGGGTAAGAATGGTTTTTTTCATGTGTGTTTAAGCTCCACCGTAAGCCGCATATAGCGACTTCTTTTAGTAGTTCCCCACGACCACCTGAGTGGCGTAGACAGTTTGACCCGCTGGGGCCGGCAAGCGTGCCCGCAGCAATGCCGTATAGGGCAGCGCTCCGGTACCGCTCGACTGGGGTGTACGTGCAGTAATGCCGTTGACCGACTCCGTATAGTTGCCAACTTCAATATTGCTGAATTGTTCCCACGGAGTGACTCCGTCAGTCGCCGAGACACCGATTCCCGACAACCAACCCCCGCTTCCTCCAACCGCTCTCCATGCACCACCCGTGGAACCCACGGCAGCACCAGCGGAAGAGTCGTAGCCAGTGCCACCTGTCGAGAAGTAATAGCGAGTAATATCTCGGTCCGGGTAAGCCAGGAAGCGTGTCGTGAAATAGGTCTCGTACATCGCCGCGACACGAGACATGCGCTTGAAGGTTTCAGCAAGCTTGGCATGTTCGATGTCATAGCCTGATACAACCATTCCCGTGTCGTCACCACCGGTTCGCAGATTCCCTTGTGCATCCATACTGGTGGCTGCGTCCAGCAAGCTGTCGCGACCTGCCGACACAAACGCAATATTTCGGTACCACAGCGTCACGCCATCTCGTGTTTCCGAGAGGGCGTTGGAGACGAAGATGCACCAAGGGCTGCCGTAGCCGTCTTTGGCAAGTTGCTGAGGGCTTTCGCTGAACTTACCCGACACTTGGCTAAATGCCGCAGACTGCTCGGCGCAGTTACCGTTCGCCGGGGTACTGCGCACGAAGGGTCCAAATACTCCCCCCGCTTGCGCTTCAATCGCCATTGCCGTCGTGTCATAGTAAGACAGCATCCCCTGCTTGATGTCTTGCAGTTTTCGGTCGGTGTCGATAGATTGTTTGAAGCTGACCCAAGGGGCGAGCGCCCCCAACACGACCATGGAAATGGCCGTGATGATTGCCAGCGTGACCAATGCCTCAATGAGGGTGAAGCCTGCTTGGCGGCGGGGGATTCGCATTAACGGAACTCCTTTTTGAGACGCGCCGGGTCGTAAGACACGTACAGCGCGTCTTCCTGGGTAACGACACCGCGGCGAACCAGGTCCACAAGTACGTTGTTCAGCAGGACTTGGCCCTTGCCGGAACCCGTGTCCATCGCATTGAAAATCTGCTGAGTGCGGCCGTCACGAATGGAGCTCTTGATGTCCGGCGTGGATACGAGTAGCTCTGCCGCCAAGACTCGGCCCTTTCCGTCAGCTCGCGGAACCAGAACCTGAGAAACGATACCAAGCACCACCTGCGAAATCGTTTGCAGCGCCCATTCCTGCTTGTCCGCGGGGAAGAAACTCGTCAGACGCTCGATGGTTTGCTGCGCCGAGTTGGTATGGAGTGTGCCAAGCACCAGGTGGCCGGTGTTTGCCGCGTCGAGCGCGGTCTTAACCGTATCGTAGTCGCGCAGCTCACCAACCAACAGAATATCGGGGTCTTGGCGAAGTGCCGAACGCAGGCCCACCTCAAAGCTCGTAGCGTCTCGGCCAATCTGACGTTGGTCGATAATGCATCGCTGCGGCTTCAGAATGTACTCAATCGGGTCCTCGAGCGTAATGATGTGCCCGTCCCGGGTGCGGTTCAGGTAGTCCAGGCCTGCTGCCAGTGTTGTGGTCTTACCGCTACCGGTGGCGCCCGTAACAAGTAGCAGGCCCTTGGACTGCTCAATCAACGATTTGAACGTTGCGGGCAGCCCGAGACTTTCCATCAGAGGGATTTTCTCGGCTTGTGGGCGAAGCTGAATGGCGTACTTTTTGCCGTTCGAGTAGTACAGATTTCCGCGAAAACCTTTCTTGTCCAGGCGCACCTGGAAGTCGACGTCGCCCTTAGGCTCCATCAGTTTTGGCAGCTTGTCCGTTACGAGGTTTGTCTGCGCCTCGTGAAGCTTGAAGAACTCAACGATTTGTTCACGTGTGACCGGGTCACCTTCCACTTCGGTGTATGTGCCGTTCACGCGTACCCAAATGGGAAGCCCTTCCTTGATGTGCAGGTCCGACGGCGAGTAGGCATTAGCCAGGTTGAGAATAAGTTCGTGCAACATGATTTGAGCTCGTCTTTTGAATTGGTTTACAACTGCTGTACAGCTTTGATTTTGTGGAATGTTCCCGCCGGCGTTGCGGCGCGGAACGACATTGCATAGGGCGTATCGTCCGTAATACTGTCAATGAGGTTCGAGGCTTCAATTGGACGCCCCCATGCCGATACCAGGTCAGCATCCGACAACCCCAGGTTTTTTGCAGTCGTAGACGGGACGGCCGCACTACCCGCACCTGATGTCGATAACGGGGTATAGACGTTCAGGCACTCAAGGTCGATGGCCTGCACTTGGCAGACACCCGACGGAGCGCGGAAGTAGTTCACCGAAACGTTTCGCTCCGGGTCTTGCAGCAGGCGTGCCTTAAAATAGGACTGAGCCTTCATTGCGATTTGCTCGAGCTGCGCAATAGTGCGCTGTGCCTTCTCCCGCTCGATGCTTGAACTGTCAAACACCTGAACCTGCCGGACTGCGCATGGCGACGCATTCGAGCAGCTGATAAAATTCCCGGTGTTAATGAAATTCGAGATATTCGGGGGATTAGTAGTATCCGTTTCCGACGGAAGCCAGAGTGCGACAGCTCGGTACGCATGACCTTCTGGGGACACCAAGACTTTGGATAGTGCCGCCTGAAGGTCGTAACGCACGGGTACGTTAGCTCCCGCCAGAATTTCAGCGATAGTTGTCGTGTTCGACATCGACTGTTCGTCGATTGCGTATGCATTGCGTTCGTAAAATGCCAGAACGGAAGTCTTGGCCGCAGCAAGGTACTTTTCCTGGTTGGCGACCAGTTGGTTCGCTTGTGCTCGGGCCAAGATGCCCGAATAGCCAATGACGATAGAAAACGCCACGATTGCTGTTGCGATTACAAAAACCAGCAGGCCGAATCCCTGCTGCCGCTGGGGACTCGGCCTGCGCATAGGTATGCTCCTTGAGAGGATGGTCTACACTACGCCGCTATTAGCGGGTGGTGTCGTACAGCATGTCGAACGTGGTCGGTGCCTGACCTGCGACAGTACCTGCCACGCAACGGTTGTTGGCGAAGGTGCCAACGGTTGTGTCGTCGTTGTTGCATTCAATCAGAGCTTGGTGAACGACGTCCATCGGAACGTTCGAGAAACGAACGTAGTAACGCTGGCCCAGACCACCGGCGACTTTGCCGAAGCTTACGGTCACGCCAGCACTAATCTTGTCGATGACGAGGTTGTTGGTAGCGTCGACGGTGTACTGGCCCAGGTACGGACGGGTCCAGGTCTTACCGAACACACGGCCGCAATAGTTGTTGGCAGCGACCTGAGCGGTCGTGTCGTCGAACAGCGCTTTCGGGGTGTTGACGTAGCAGCCCGTGTCGGTCTTGAGCTGAATGTTAGCGTCACCGACCTGTTTGCCGAGGGTCAGCATCACTTGTGCTTTCGAGCGGGAACCGTCGAAGGCGTTGGAGGCCAGCATTGCCAGCATGGAGAGAATTGCCAGAACAACCAGCATCTCGATAAGGGTGAAGCCGCCCGATTTGGACTTTTTGTGGTAACGCAGTTTCATTTTTGAGATTCTTCCTGTAAGAGAAGGGTTAGAGTCATGCGTATAGAACGCCGTTTTTATGTCATTGGGCATCTAGTTCTAAAAAGTCCTAAAATGCCCGGTCACTAATCAGCACATGCCGTCAACGACCTGTTTTCCAGGGATTGATAAGCCCTTCCCCGGTATAGCCTCAGGCGCCAAACTGCTGACCGACAATGCAGCAGCGCCCACCCACTTGAACCTTCGACAAATACAGCTGCCGTCAGAGGTTGCTCATCACCGATGCAAACATCGGGTAGTACGTCATCATGAACACCAGCAAAATGCCTGCGCCCATCGCCAGAATGGAAACCACCTTTGCGTTTTCTTGAACCAAGCCGGTCAAGATGCTCACGTCTTCCTCGAAGTTACGGACCATGTCAGCCAAACCGGCCGCCACGTCACCGCCCGAAGCCGCGCTTGTGACGCCCGAGATGACAAACTGCGGAAAACCTGCAGCTGCAACGGCTTCTTCGAGGGTGCGTCCCGCTTCGATATAGCGACCCATCTTAAAGAAGGCCACACGGCTATCTTCACGCTTTGCAGAGTCCCCCACGATGACTGCAGCCTCTTTGGCGGGAACTGCTGCGTCATAGAGCAGGCAGAAGCTGTTCCACAGCGCAGCATGGTCACTCTTCATGGACAGGTTTCGCAACGTCTTGAATTTGTCGACGAAATCCTTGAAGGACTTGGAGCGAATGAACGCCACGAGGCCCCCAAATACAGCAAAGTAGATGACCGAGGACAGAATCGCTGACTTATGGAACAGATGCACAAAATCGAAGTAGCCCTGAATGAGGGGGCTGAAATGGAGCTTCAATCCAGTTTGCTTCAGGAACGCGAGCGTCTGGGGTGCGATAAACATCAGTGCCGCCCAGATGAACAACACCATGAACACGCTCAAGATGGCGGGCATACGGAAAGTCGATGCCATCGACCTGCGCAGGGCTTCTGCCCTGGAGATTTCATCTCCCAGCGACAAGAATGTCTCACCGGTTTTACCGGTCTCGGCGGTAGAGCGCACAACCAGCGTATCTCGCTTTGGAAAGCCTGCTGCTTGCATTGCGGCCGATTCGCTCTGGCCGTCCAGAATGGATTGACGCATCATCATCACGGCTTGACGAAGGCGTTGGTCTTGTACGTATTCGGTCGCACTCTCCAAGCCGTCAACGATGGATTTGCCGTTGTTCAGGCGACGCCCCAGCGTGATGTAAAACCGGGCTAGTTCAGCTTTGTTGAAGCCTGTCTTGAACATGCCGCCGAAGGACTGCATCGGGTCGACTTCAACCCGCAGGGGAAGGAATCCGCCTTTTTTAAGCCGCGCGAACGCCAACGCTTTGTTCGGGGCGTGCACAACGCCCTCGATGCGCTGACCGCGGTTGCTCTTGGCGGTATATTTGTATGCAAATTCCATTATTTAGGCTCTTGGAATAAAGGGTAGTACCAGTCTCTAGCCACTACCCTTTAGTCACCTTCATCAGTAGTTTTTGTTGGCGACGCGTTGCAGCTCTTGTAGGCTCGTCAGACCATCGCAAACCAGGCGAAGACCGGATGCCCACATGGTGCGCTCTGCCGGCAAGCCTTCTTTCGAGATGACAGACGGAGGAGCTCCGCTCTCGAGCGCTTGACGGACCTTCCCGTTCATCTCCAGCACTTCGTAGACCATCCGGCGGCCGCGATAACCTGTGAAGTCGCAATTCGGGCAGCCGTCGCCGGCGCGGTGCAGGTGTTTGCGAACATCCTTGAGATACGGCTCGTTGATGCCCTCGAGGGTGTCCTGCGAGGTATCTGGTTTTTTGCAGTCCTTGCAAAGCAGTCGCACCAGTCGCTGGGCTAGAATGCCGAGGAGGACAGAGCCAAGCACGTCAAGGTCGATTTCCAAAGACTTCAAACGAGCCACAGCCATAACCGCGTCGTTGGTGTGCAGGGTTGCGAACACCAAGTGACCCGTGTTAGCCGCGTTCAAACAAACGTTGGCCACGTGCCGGTCTCGGACCTCACCCACCAGGATGACGTCCGGTGCATTACGCAGCAGCGCCTTCAGCCATTCGTTGTAGTCTTCACTTTCGTTCGTCGAGTCCTTGCGAAGCTCGTACTGTTGCCAGAGCCCGTGTTTGTACTCAATCGGGTTCTCGATGGACTGCACACTTCGCTCCACCGCATCGATACTCTTGAGTAGCGCGTAAAGCGTCGTGGTCTTACCTGAGCCCGTTGGGCCGGTCACCAAGAAAAATCCAGTAGACGTGCGTGAGACACGAGAAATGGTCTTGTAAGTCCATTCGTCAAAGCCCAGGCGCTCCAGGTCAGTTGCCGACGAGTTTTTGTCGAGCACACGAATAACGGCGCCGCGGATACCTCGCGATTCAGTCAGCTCGAGACGGAAGCCGAATCGTGTTGCGATGTCACTGTGACGTTCGCGGTCTTCGTCCGAAAACTCGACCACGGCTTCCTTCGGACGTACTCGCAGGTCATCAGCCTTGGTATTGTCTTGCACGAGTTTGTTGAGCAAGCGGTCATACAGCGCCATATCAATGGTGCGGAAAATCTGGCCGACGCCGTTGATTTTCAGACGGACGATACCCACGTATTCACTCTTGTACAGGTACAAGTCGGACGCACCGGAGTAGCAGCTGTGACGCAAGAGCGCGAAGTAGACATCGCGCACCAGGCCAATGGACTGTTCTTCGTCCTCTTTACGCCGGCCACCTTCGAGAGCCTTCATGAAGCGTGCGATTGCTTCGTCGAAGGCAGCTTCGGTATTCGCAAAATACTTCCGGTACACCGTCTGAATGGTGTGCTCGCTTGCGACAACGACCCGAGCCTTGTGGCTGTAGAACGCATTAAGCGCGGTATTCACAACAGCTGCATCTGGAACCGCTACCAGGAGCCGGCCTTCTGCATCCTTGCCTACCGGGACAAATCGCTTGAACTCGGACATGGTGACGCCGTCCAGCGCCATCTTGTCGATTTCGTCAACTTTCTCCGGCGGGAAGTATTCGAAATTGGTCTGACGGCTAACCGCTTGTGCCACGCCTTCACCCGAGAGGAAGCCGAAGTCGCGCATGATTTGCGCGAGCGGCTCGCCAGTTTGCGAGGCTCGGCGCATTGCAATGGCCACATGGCTCGATTTCACGCCCAGGTCGAGCAGAATCTCACGCATGGCTTCGAGAGAGAAGCTGCCTGACGCATCGCTACTAGCATGCGATGCAATCGTGTTACGCTGCGCCACCGCACCCCCTTGAGGTTTTGGCTGTGGTGCGGGCACCGGCAACTTCTGCGGAGCAGATTGTGCAGGTTTGTGCTGATGTGCCTGCGGTGGCTGTGGTTGTGGCTGCGACTGCGGTTTTTGAGCTTGCTGCGGCTGCGGCAGTTTATTGCCGCTGCCAGGCTGTTGCTGTGCAGGTTTTGCTGCGGGTTGCCCCGCAGCGCCGGACTTGGCACCCAAGTCGCGAAGGTTGAATCGGTCTGCCATGTATTAGACTTTTCTGGTTACTGTGCTTTGTTGCCATACACTCGAATTGCGACCTCGAATGTCTGGTCTTGGACCTTTAAGCGAACGACTGCTACCGGCAACGCCTTGAAGCTTTCCAGGTAGCCCAGCAGGCCCTGGTAGGTTTCATAGGTGCCGCTGAGGTTGATGCGAACGCTTTGTACGTTTGTGCCCGGGACATCTTCAGCAAGCGAGTCCAGCTTGGTGATAGACGCACCCCCCGACAGCTTTGCCGGGGTGGTGAATGCCACGGTGATACCGTGCTGGACGCGGTTGTTAAGCACCCCCAACATTACCGCCGACACCGTCTGGTTAAGAGACATGTGCTCTGTGTCGGCTTTCAGGATTGCGGACAGTTCTTCTCGAGCGTTGTCCGCTTCCTTTTTTTGAGATTCCATCTTGCGAACGGCATCAGTAAGCGTGAGGTTCTGAGCCGTCCACTGACGGCCCATATATCCGCTAGTCAGTCCGATAGCGATGGACAGGCCGAGTAGCGCTTTCGCAAGTGATAGAGATTTGAACTGCATCGAGGCCTCCGGATACGCCAAGGATGTCTTTCTGGCATCCGTCAGGAGCAGACATGCCGATAAGCGGCTCGACATCGCGCGTGGCGAGTTGACCAAGCACGCTTGGTCGATTGTTGAAAATACCGCCACCGTTGAGTGGCATTTGGATGTCGAAGTGCTGCGATGTCGCAGTAGCTTCGAGTGTCACTTTTGAGTACGGCACCCAGAGGTGAGCAGCGCGCGCGGTTACTTCCTGCACGTCGACGGCTTGCGTACCTGCGAACGACACGAGCGAGTCAGAAATGATTGTTTTCAGTTCCCCATCAACCATCTGAATCTGGCTCGTCAATGTCGCCTGCTGCTTCTCTAGCGACACTTTTGCGAGATACGCTTTTCCGCCGTAGCCTGCCGCGCCAAAAGCTGCGACACAGGACAGCAAGGCCGCGCCCCAGATGAGCTTTCGCACAGGGACGCCATTCCAGACCTGCTCCTTGGGGTAGGTCTGCAACGAGCCGGCAACGGACAGCAGCTCGGCATTCTTAAACAGCAGCACTTCAGTCGCGTCGACGTCCAGGCGCTTGCTCGACGCAAACTGGCTAAGCGTAAAGCTCAGGTTGTCCGGGTTGACGGTAATCTGCGGTGCGCTGAAGTCACCCTGGGAGTTGACGTGGAACAGAATCGCCAGCGATTGCGCGCTCGATTCGTCTTCCAGCAGCAAGCCCACGACCATGTTGTTACCAGTGTGGTCGCCCGCGCGTAGCAGCTGCTCAACAAGCATCAAGCCGGGGCCGACTGGAAGGTCGAGGTTCTGCACGCGTGCAAGACGGGTGCCGTACACCGCTTGAAGTGTCTTGGAGACATTCACGATGCGGCAGTCTTCACCCAACTCGGTGAGAACGACGTTCATCGCCTGGCTGTACGTCAGCGACGATTCTGCAGGATAGCGGCCGTCTTCTGCCGAGAAGCTAGCCGCTTGGCGAACTTCCGCCGCCTCGACCGATGCCAGGCCAGTTGGCGTAACACGCCAGTAGACACGATGTTCCGCGTCCAGCTCGATAAGCAGGTCGATTTGGCTACCCGCACTCGAGCGAGAAGCTTTCGGCGGCTTCGTTTTGGTACGAGCAGACTTTTCTGATTTGGCGCTGTCTTTTGCGACCGATTTGCCACGCGACCACATGCCAGAAAGGGACTTTTTAGGGTCAGCTTTAGCGGCAACCGGGGCTTGCTCTTCCGTTACGGCCGAGTCTTGTTCGCTTTCGGTGGTAGTCGCTTTTTTCCGGCCAAATCGACCCAGCAGCGAGTTGCTCGCGGGCTTGACTGCCTCTGTGGCAGGTGCTGCCTTCTTGAATCGCTTAGCAAGGTCAGCAAGCCCAGACTTAGCCGGAGCCGGCGCTTCCTGCGCGGCCTCAATTTGGTTGTCGGACTCGTCAGCTGGCAGATGCAGCGGCTCGGCTTCAGTCTTGCGCGTGATGCGCAAACCCAGGCCGCCGAGCGCGGGGGTGCTTGAAGGCTGCACAGGCGCTTCTGGCATAGCCGGCTCAACGTAAACTGCTGGCTCGGCCACGACTTCTGCGGGGGGCTGCTTAACGAAACGGCTGGCGTACTGCTCTTCTGCTGGTTCTGCTGGTTCTGCTGCCGGAATAGGCTTTGGCTCTGCCTTGGGCTTGAGTCGCAGACCCGGTACGATTGGGGCCGAGGATTCTTCTTGCGAAGGCACGCTTACCGGCGTCTCGTCACTGTTTTTACGGGACGTGCGCAATCCTGGGACGCTCGGGGCTACCGATTCTTCACGTGCGTCTACTGGAGCCGCTGGGGCTTCTTCGCGGTTTTTGCGAGGCATGCGCAGACCGGGAATGCTCGAAGCATTCGATTCCGGTTGCTGTGCACTTTGCGCCTCAGTCATAGGTGTGTCTTGCGGCTCGCTTTTGGGTTTGCGAGACGTGCGCAGGCCTGGCACATTTTGCGTGCTCGACTCAACTTGCGGCGCAAAGGGCGCTTCCGGTGGGGAAACGTCTTGCAGCTCTGTTTTAGGCTTGCGTGCACGCAGGCCTGGAATGGCACGCGGTTCCGCTGGCTCCACCACTTCGACGGCCACAACGTCGGTCACATCTTGGGATGGACGACGAAGAGGTACGTCGGCAGGTGCCGCCGGCTCGGTGGAGGCGAGAATTTCAGTCTCCTCGCCAGAATCGGGGTCGCGCCGCACGAACAGGCCAAACCCCTCCTGATTGGAGAGGTCGGGCTGCGTGGGCAGGTCCCGGCGCTTTTTCATGAAAAAAGTCATGCGTAGGACTCCAGGGGTCGCTGATTACAGCGCCTCGCTAACAATCGGGTCGAAATCCGGTGCCGACACGACGTTGGCGCGCAGCAGAATCACGATTTCTTTTGACGAGCTCGACTTGCTGGTAGACGTTCCAGCCGACGTGTCTTTCTTGTCAGCGCTGTAGCGGATACCGCCCAGGATGAGCGTCTTGTTGTTTTCAGCCAGCACGCGCATGAACGTCTGCTTGTTCGACTGTTTCGGTGCACTCAACGTGCCACCCAAGAAGTCGGACATGCCTTGTACGTTCGACAGGACCGGGATGAGCGTGATTTGCACCGTTTTTCCGTCAACGACCGACGGAATAGCCGAGAAGCTCACACCGTCAATAGCAAACGCAACCGTACCCGTGGTCGTTGGCTGTGCACCAGCAGTAGCGCCTTGAGTCTGCTGCACGCTGCCCAGGTAAGGAATTTGAGTGCCGTCGAAGAAGGTCGCCGGCACGTTATTCATCGACAGCAGGCGCGGCTGGGACACCACGTTCACTTCGGTGAATTGAGCCAGAGCGTTGATGAGTTGCGAGGTCGACGCTCCGACGCGGAACGCTCCGATGCCAGAGGTAGCTGCAGCACCGTCGACCAGTGCGGCCATTGCTGTTTTCGTATCGGCAGCATTCATCGCCGTGGTGAGCGCGCCTTTACCGCCGGCAACGATACCACCGTTACCCGATGCGGCATTAACGACCTTGCCCCACTGGATGCCGAGCGAGAACTCATTCGTCAAGCCAACTTCAACCACCGATGCTTCGATTTCAACTTGGGTCATCGCATCGCGAGCGAACGACTTCATGAATTCATGCACACGCTTGAGTGCCTGAGCATTAGCGCGCACATTGATGATGCCGTTTGGCGAAACGATGACTTCGGAGTTCTTACCCGCGAGGTCTTGCAGGAACTTGGACAGGCCAGCGCCGTTAGAGCCTTCATTGCCAGATACGCTGAAGTCCGCTTTGAGCGAGGTACCGCCACCACCACCACCTGAGCCGCCCGAGCTACCGCCCGAACCGCCGGCGTTTGCTGGATTGCCGCCCACGGTGTACTGCGCCTGCAGCACACTGAACACACCGGCTGGGAGGCGGAAGGTGTAGGCGGCCACGTCAGAGATGAACACGGTGCGGTTGTTTTTGTCGATGACAGCGGCGTAGCCCGCCAGGAACGCGGTAGTGCGAATGGCGTCGTCGGTGACTGCGTCGGTATAGTCGATGGTGACCTTACGGTTCATGTCGACCATGTCGCCGAATGCAACCGAATAGCCGCCTTTCTTTGCGATTTCGGACAGGATTGGCGCGAACGGAGCGGCAGCCGCCTTGACATTTACGTCACCGCGGATGCGCGGGGCTTCCGTTTTGGTGAAGTCGTCAGCGGTCGTTTCGTCGACTTCACGAACAACGCCGGTAGGCTTGCTCTTCTGGAACGCCTGAACGGCTTGCTGAGCGCGATTGGTGGTGACCGACGTAGCTTGGTCAGTGGTAAAGGTTGGTGTGGCGCAGCCTGCCAGTCCGGCAGCAGCAAGCATCACGCAAATGAGTCGAAGCGACATGAGTTCTCCTTAGCGGTCCCGCGCCGCGTCAGCCGGGCGCACGACAATGTGTTTTTCACGGGTGTTGATGTCGGCCGAAAGGCCCAGTTTTGGCAGTACCTGCACGAGAACATCGCGGAGGGAGCGCCCAGTGAAGCTCATCGCCCGGTTGGCATCAAATCCACCGGAGACTTTCCACTCGACCGTATAGCCCTGCGTACGTGCCAGGCGTGCAACTGCGTCTTCCAGCGGCTGCTTTGCTGCAACGTCAAGCGTAAGTGCAGTATCTGCAGCGGGTTTAGCCATCGGAGATGCTTCGGCACTGGCTTGCTGCACGTGCGCGAGCATCGGGGCGCCAATGCGCGAAGGCGGAATCGGCTCGACTGCTACCGACGCGGCTGGCGCCGTGACAGGTGCCACCACCACAGGTGCGGCAACTGGTGCTACGACCGAGGGTGCCAGGACCGGACGAGCAGCCGCGACGGGAGTATGGGCAGCCGGAGTGCGGACGATAGGTGCAGCGATAACGGGACGACGCGAGCGGATTTCAGCCAGCAGTTGCGGCGAAGCGTTACGAGGCATGACACGGACGATTTTCTGACCAGCATCAACCTCGAGCACCACGGGGCCGAAACGACCAATGGCACGCTCCAGCAACTGAGCATCTTGCGATGCCGAGTCTGCGAGCAGCGTGACAGGACCTGGCAGCGTAAACTCTTCAGCGGCATACACCAGGCGCATGTCGAAACGGTCTGCGATTGCTTGCGCAACCTTACGAGCGGTCGGGCGATTCAGTGCAACCGGGCCGCTGTAGGTGAACTCATCCGTCGACACCAAATTTGCAGCAGGAGCGGTCTTGGCGGCGTTTTGTTGAGCAGCGACCATGGCCGGAGTTGGGTTCACGCGAATGACCGGCATCGGAACGACGGCAGCTTTAGCTGCCGCTTGTGCGGCTGCCAGCTTCAAGGCTTGCTCTTCATTGGCTTTCTTCAGCTCAGCCAATTTGGCCGCTTCGTCTTGCGCAGCTTTTTGAACGCCGGCGAGCTTCACCGTTTCCGCTTCGCGGGCCTGCGTTACGCTAACCAGCTTGGCAGCTTCGCTTTCACGTGCTTGCTGAGCAGCGGTCAGCTTAGCCGCCTCGGCTTCGCGTGCTTGGGTGGTTGCTGCCAGCTTAGAAGCTTCAACTTCGCGAGCTTTCTGTGCGGCCGCCAGCTTGGCCGACTCAGCAGCTTGCGCTTGTTGCAAGGCGCCTAGCTTCGAGTCAGACTGTGCCAAAGACGTAGCCGGCTTCGGAGCCGAGACTGACTTCTCAGCCAAGGTTGGAATTGGTGCCGGCAGAATTTTGGCCGCAACCATCACGGTCTTGCCGTCCATGGTGACTGCTTTGTCGGCTACTGGCGCAGGGCCGCTGACCGCGGCGACCGTAGAGGTGGCTGGTGCTGCTTTGACAGCTGCCTCGGATGCCGTTACAACCACGTGAGCCTTTTCGGGCGCGGTCATAATGTTGAATTTCGGCAGAGCCTGGTCGTCTGGGCGAGCAGTGTCCGGGGTACGCTGTGCCAGCACTGGAGTACCCGTCGGCTCAGTACGTGGTTTCGCCTCGGCGAATTTAGGCAGAGGGGTAGTGGCCGCTTGAGCAATCTCTTGGCGCGTAGCGCCCTCTTCCAGCGCCTGTTCCGGGGAACGAAGCATCACCACATGATTGTCCCAGTCGATGAGCACAGCCATTTGGTTGTCGGAAGCGAACTTGGTCAACACGGTAGGCCAAGCTTCGCCTCGGTTCCAGTTCATGGTCTCGGGCAGCGCCACCGTACGGTGAACGAAAAGCTGCCACTCGACGGGAATGACTGTCTTTAGACCCATTCGGGTGGGGACATCCATGCCATAGGAAGGCATGGTGGCAACATTGGGCGTCGGGCTCCCCTTCGATTCCAGCGGAGTTGCAAACGCTCCAGTGGTAAGGATGCTAAGAGAGAGGCCGAGCACGAGGGCGTGCACAGGACGATTCATGCGGTATGGTCTATAAAGGGTTAGGATTTCTGTGAGGCGTATAGGGAGAGCGCGTTTATATGGCTGCGCAGGGCCTTAAAATGCCTGACCTAATACGTTAAAGCCGGCAGTACACGTAAAAAAGCGCACCCGAGGGTGCGCTTTGTACACGCGCTTGCTTGATTAGCGCGAGCGTGGATGACGCTTTGGTCCGTTGTTGTTGAAGTTCTCAACTGGGCCGGTGCCTGGCGTTTGCATTGTTGGGTCGGCCATGCCCTGACCCAACGTGGCTTCACCCTTTTCGAACTGGGCATTCGCCATCCGTTTGTCGGTCACAGCGCCAGCAGCTTCAGCTCGTGCGTGGACATTGGCGGTCTGCGTTGCCACGTCGGCCGTGATTTCCGCGGTCCGGGCGTCAGCCGCTTGCTGCGTGGCTGCAAATCCAGCAGGAGCACCAGTAGTCGGGCCCAAGGTCCTGTCTGCTGCTGCAACTTTGTCGTGGGTACCGTCGATACGTGCCTGTGTTGCAGCTTGTCCGTCTCGCATGGCGTTAGCCAGCCCAACTGCCTTTTGCTCCATCTTAGAAGCGTCGCCAGCGAGTTCGCTTCGCAGATTGTCCAGTTGTTGGATGTTCTGGTTGACTGTCTGCATATCCATGTCATTGGCCACACCGAACGTGTCCACAGTGCTCTTGGCCGAAGAAAGACTCTTAGTGACGGAGTCCTGTTGACTCCGTGCCTGCGACAACACCATGCTATCCGTATTGGACATGCCGTGACGAGCTGTTTGGTCAGCAGAGCCAGTTCGTTGCGTCGTGTCCGTGATGCCCGCGGTGTTTTGTTCGCCGGCAGTGGCGTTCTTACCAACCTTCTTGTCGGTCTTGACCGCTTCACCGGCACCTCCGGTGACGTTTGCCTGCCTGGAGTTGTCTTGCGCGTCTTTCACCTCTTTGCCGCCTGTGAGAGTTCCTCCGATGCCGGTACCAAAGGCCTCAACGCCCAGACTACCTTTGACAGACGCACTTGCGCTTTTCGACATCGCCGACATGCGCGAGGCCGCGTCAGCATATTGCTTACGTTGTTCGGCACTCATATCTGCGCCGGCACCTTCACCACGTGAGACCGATTCTGCCGTGCTCTTGATACGGGCTGCAGCCATTTGATGCGCGCTACTGTTTCCGCTCGACTTCGCGATTTGGTACGCCTCTTCAATGCTCGAGGCTTTGCTCATGGAGTCGGAAATAACGTTGCTGATAGCTTGGCTTTCCTGGATGCTCTTGCTGAGCGACGCACTTGCTGCGGCCTGCGCAGTGACACCGCTACCGGATTTCATTGCGGAGCCACCACCCATGTCTTGTGCCGTCAGCATGGCGCCGGCGTTGGTGAACGCATTGGTGCCTTGCGTACCAACTGTAGAGCTCATCGCGGTGTTGAACTTGTTCATGGATGTGTTATCCATGCTCATGTTGTTGAGCGACAGGTTGCCCGATGCAGCGGTAGAACCGGCTTGGCTTGCGAACGCGCTACCCACACCGTGCGAGATGAACTCGGTGAACGCCATTGCGCCCTTGACCAGGCCCCAGGTCAGCAGCGGAGTCATCGTACCCAGGAACTGCGCCGCAATCACCAGGTTATTCGTGCGCTCCGACAGAATGCCACGGTTGACCATCGACACACCGCCAGACATGCTGAGCGCCGAACCGACGGTTTCAGTGCCAAACAGCGTGATGATGAAGTTGATGAGCGACAGCATGGGCATCCAAAGCGTCAGCCAGATAAGAATCTGAGCGTAGTTCTGGAAGATGGATTTTCCGAGTCCCGGAACCATCAGAGCTACCACAACCATCGGCGTAATAGCGAAGATGAATGCTTGCAGAACCGTGAAAACGTAGCCCATCATGTTGTTGAAGATGTGGAAGCCCGATACCCAGGTCGAGCGCTGGTTCTGCTCTGCCTGCGAAATGGCCGCGGCTTGCATCAGTTCATTGTTACCGGTCTGGAGCGCAGCCTGACGGAAAGCACCGCCCATGCTGTTGAGCATGCCTTGCTGCAGGATGTATCCGCTTGGACGGGAGTAGGTCGAGCCCGCTCCGCCTGGCGCAGAAGCACCAGCCAACATCGACGAGTACAGCGTCTCGAGCGGCACCATCACGCCCGATTTCGCGTAAGCAGCCGAACCTGCTTTCAGCATTGCGTCCGAATTCGCTTCCATCATCGTTTTCAGGTCGTCATACGCTTCTCCGCATGGCTTAATCACACCAAAGCCGCTCAGGGCGCCGGCGCTCGCGCCTGACGGAGTCGAACCAGTAGGAGCACTAGTTCCCGAAGCCGAATAACTGGAAGGGAACACCTTGGTCATAATGGAGTTGTGCTTAGCGGTAGCAAGCGTTGCCATCAGGTTCGGCGACTGAGTCAGTGCGTTTGCGCCTTTAACCAGCTGAGACACCCCAGTTTGGGGGTCGATTACCGTTGCTTGGAACTTGTCGCGTGCGATAGCCGGGACGACGCAATCAGTGACATACGCCATCATCGTTTGCTTGACACCCGAATCGGTAAAGATGTACTCGTTCGACTCCTGCACCATCTTGGCGAAGAGGTTGAACTGTCCGCCCGAACCGCCAGCAATCTTATAATCACCCGGCATCGAGAAGTAGGTCTCGATGACACGCGAGAAGTAGTAGCCGACTTGGGACGTCAAGGCTGCTGGGAGTGCCACGAGGGCAGGTACGCCGTCAACGGTGTACGTCTCTTTGAGGCCATCCTCATTCACGACAAGGTCGTTGACGTTCAAGTTTGCGGTCAGCGAAGTCGAGCCCCAGCTCACGCCCCACACCACGAGGATGTAGGTGAACATGCGCAGGAGATTCTTGCCCGGGTCGAAGCCGGCCGCGACGGCCAGTACCAGGAAACCCAGTGAGGCCATACACAGCAGCAGCATCTGGAACCCAGACGAACCGGCAGATGGCACCATCAGCATCTTGATGCTGTTGAGGACGTCGAAAATTACACGTCCGTTACCGAACACGTAGAGGTCCCAGGTATTGCCGACCGCGGGCTTGAGCGTCTCAGCCCATGCCATGTCTGGCAGGATGAGGCCCAGCACGGCGGCGAGGAGGATGAAAACGATGTGCATTAGAAGCTTCCGTCGTTATTTGTTATCAGTTCAAGTTCAAGGCGTCGGGGTCGACGGAGCCGCAGTAGGCGAGCCGGCTGGGCCTTTGGACACGTTAGGCGACAATGCTTTTCCAACAGCTTGTGCGTAACCACCTGTAGCGAGCATGTCTGCGCTCATCACCTGCTTTTGAATGGCCAGGTTCACTTGGCGAATTTGCTCAGACAAGGCTTCCTGTACCGAGATGTTTTGCGCAAGTTGCAGCAGGCGTGCTTTGTTACCCGCACGGATGGACGCCACCGTGTCGAGAATTTGCGTTGCCTGTTTTGGCGACACACAAGATTTGCCTTTCGAGGTATTACGGCCCGACATGCGCAGCACGTCATCGAGATACGCAACTGCAGCTTGTTCTGCTACCAGGATGCTCATGGAATCAACGAGGTCATCAGCTGCGGACGGGTAGACGGCTGCCGCGTTAATTGCCTGGTACAGCGGATATGGCGCAACCTGCATAAGGCGGATAACGTCGTCAGGCATCGGGGTGTCATCGCGAACGGCTTGTACGCCCATGCGCAGCACATTGTTCACGTGAATCAAGAACCCTTGACCTTGTACGATGACACTTGCGTCGACCAACTCCAGCTGGTTACAAGCGGCAGGGCTATCCTTGCAGTCGTAGACTTTCGAGTTTTTGATAGCACCGAGCGAGCCGCCAGTAGTTGAACTGGAAGTGGCGTTCTCGTAGAACGATTTGCAGTAATCAGCTACACGCTTGCTGTCGGTGGTCGAAGTGCCCGCCGCATTACGGTCGCCACACATAAACAAACCCATTGCATCTTGTGGGTTAAGTCGGGGTTTGCACCAAACTGTCTTTTTGACTTCATCCGGCGAATCTGGTCCGTCCTCAGTTTCGCAGTATGGAGCTTTTGCTCCGTCCTCAGCCGCGCCTAGCTCTGCTCCGAGCAAATTCAGCAACAGGAGTTTGCGGCGATATCCGTCAGAATTGCGGCTAGTTGCAGAGGCATTTGCACCATCACTGTCGAAGGATGCCAAGCGCTGCCAAGTGTTGTTGCCCGCACCAATCGTGCACAGCAGAGCTGCTTTGGTGTCCGGGTTTGAAGCTGCATCTGGATTGGCACCGACAATCGCATTTACTGCGGAATTCACGCTTTTGCACGCGTCGCCCATTGCAGCCAGGAAGTCCGACGAGGAGCCGTTATCCGAAATAGTCGCTCCGCAAACTTCCCGGGTGTTGCTCGTGGTCGAGCTGCCGTCCATGAATTTCGCAGCCATGTCCTGACCCCACTGGCACGAGTCCTTGGACAGCCGTGCAGCAGCTTGAGCTGCTGTTTTCAGGAACTGCACTACAGCTTCACAAGGCGGGCACATGGTTTTCATGACCATCATCGAGACAAAGCCAAGTGCTGCGCCCGATGCAATGCTCTTAAGCGATTGCTCGAATTCAGCTCCCGAAATGAAGGAGAAGCCACCGAAGGTCGCGGAAATACCGTTACAACCGGCAGACACGCGGGGTGGGGTCACAGAAAACAGTTGTGGCATGCCGGAAGCACGTGGAACACGCATCTCCAGGCCGCCTGCAACGAAGCTATTTCGGGCGCCAGATTGGTAGGCACCCGGCTTATTGACGGACGCAACTGCGCCAGGGCCCAGCAGGTTGCCGAACGCCGCGTCCAGGTCGGTAGCACTTGCTACCACCGGTTGCATGACCACAAGCAGGGCCATGAAAAAGGTCATGATTTTTTTGAACATTGGAAAGTCTCCCTCAGATGCTGTCTATAGCGACTAGCGCATTACTTTGTTTGGCCCAGCATCCGAGCGATATCAGATTCATTGGGAGGATTGATTTGGCCATTCGACTTAGTGCCGGTGACACCTGCGGCGGTACCCGTCGGGTCAATGCCCCCGAAGTCCACGGAAGGTCGACCGTTTTGACCGTTCTCCACGCCCTTGAGCATCGCATTGCGATATGCCGAGAAGAACTGCGTCGTACGCGTGGCCATGCTGTCTGTGTCCGCGATACCGGTTCCAACACGCAACCAGGTATTGGGCTTCACATACAGGAATACAGACGGCACAGTCGTTACCTGCAGCGCTTCCGCTGGTCGCAGGCTTCCAGGCGCCGTCATGCATCCTTCTTGGAGTGAAGGCAGGCACTTGTCATCCAACGACGCGTTACGAACCGGCAGCTTGGTCCGGCTTGAGAGAGCTCGCAGTGGCTCGGCCATCTGGTGGCAGTACATGCAGTCCGAGCGAGTGAAGACGACATACATTCCGCCCTCTTCCTTGATGAGGTCGAAAATCTCTTTGTCGTGACCCTTCTGGACATCTGTCATCAGCCGCAAACCAAACGCGCTTACCGGAGCAGTCACAGTCGGGTCCAGTTCCGGGTTTTGCACCATGTTGTACCACCACAGATTGGTGACTTCACTGGTGCGTTCCAGCACAAAGCGCATGTAATACTAGAATGCTTCGACCGCTTTCGGGTCGTTGTTCGACATGGTCATCTGCTGCAGAAGTGCGTAGCGCTGCTTGGCTTGGAAGTCGAAGTC